>Ga0310690_10004568_pt1 | contig 19525 bp, 10 predicted proteins | sample AusTroGonzalo_MG_2_FD_207661 | JGI IMG/M metagenome (GOLD analysis project Ga0310690, IMG submission 207661) | Bovine rumen microbial communities from tropical cattle in Woodstock, Queensland, Australia - Gonzalo_04 (v2) (version 2) | ecosystem: Host-associated > Mammals > Digestive system >...
ACTACGCCGAGTGCAAGAAAGCCTGGGAGGACGCCGGCAGTCCGGCAAGCATCGAGTGTCTGGACTTCCTGAGTGACATGCCTGACCGTTATGCACAGGCCGACCTGGTTATCTCGCGTGCCGGAGCCAGCTCCATCAGTGAGATCTGTCTGTTAGGCAAGCCGGCTATCCTCGTGCCCTCGCCGAACGTGGCGGAGGACCACCAGACGCACAACGCCATGGCGCTCGTCAACCGCGAGGCGGCTGTGCTGGTGAAGGACGCAGAGGCTGCGGACAAGCTTATCCCGACGGCGCTGGAGCTCATTCAGGACAAACAGCAGCTGGAGTCACTCCACACGCATGTGCTGGCTCTCGCCGAGCGCGACTCAGCCAAGCGCATTGCGGAAGAGGTGATGAAGCTGGCGAAATGAGAGCAGGCATTTCTGAAAAAATCTCACGCGCTCTTGCATAATTGAAATATTTTTTGTAATTTTGCAGTCGCAAATGTGAAAATAGTATGACTACCCTATCTCATAGCGAAAAGGAGCATATAATGGCAGATATGAAGTCTTTCGACGAGCCGATGCCTTCCGTTGGTATCTTTTGGTATAATCCGGAGGAGCATGACTTCTTCGGCGTATACAAGAAGGAACTGACGCCCAAGATGGTTGAAGAGGCTTTGCAAAATGGGATAATGGTCATAAACTACGAAAAGCCTGACCACAGCCAAGCAACACGTGGACGCGTTGCATGGAACATTGACAAGTTCATTGTCTTTGTCGGCTCGTGGGCGCAGGACAAAGAAGACGAACTGACCGAACTGATTGAGAAGTATTTCGCCTTGCCGTACTTTGAGTTCCGCTACGATGAACACTGGGATTTAGGTCACGGTTGGTCAGGCGATTTATAGCACCCCTCCGCCGCGAGGTAATTGCGGCAACAAAAAGACATACAGGCGCAAGCGAGCGCCGAAATAAAGCATACAGCTACGTTGAAATCGAGCCCGATAGGGTGAGAACTTGGGATCTTGAAAACTGCACACTTTCTAAGATTCTATAACCAAGAACAAGGCTTTTGCTCACGTATTGACGTGAGCCTTGTTCTGTAGATATTTGGTTATAGAAGGTAGTGCAGATTCCTCAAGATTCCAGATTGAAGCTAACAAGCCTCACGTTTTCGTTGTATATATAGAGAGTAAATCAAAATCACGGGATAATATATATAATATATTATAGGGGGCATTAGGATACGGAAACGGCTCGACAACGGACGCAGTATGCCCCAACAATGAAAGCTAAATGCCCTTACACGAACGCGGAAGAATAGAAAATCTGAATAATCGTATAATCTGAAAAATCATAAAACCATACTCATATGAGACACAAACTCTTTACTCTTTTGCTTGCCCTGATAGCTGGGGTGGGAACAATTTTCGCCGCAGGCGTCGAAGTTGACGGTATCTGGTACACTTTCACCACCAAAACCAAGACCGCCACAGTAACTTATGAGGGTTCAAGTTCTTCGAGCTTCCCCGACGAATACACAGGGGACGTTGTTATCCCCGACACTGTGCTCTACGATGATGCAAAATACTGCGTCACTATAATCGGGTACGCCGCCTTTTCGGGTTGCAAAAATCTGACCTCGGTTAAAATCCCGAATACTGTGACAAGCATTGAGGCGTCCGCTTTCTATCAATGCACTGCTTTGCCCTCAATCGATATCCCGAATACTGTGACAAGCATTGAGGCGTCCGCTTTCTATCAATGCACTGCTTTGGCCTCAATCGATATTCCTAATAGCGTCACAAGTATTGGGAAAAACGCTTTCAATGGTTGTACCGGTTTGACCTCTGTGATAATTGGCGATGGCGTTACAAGTATGGGGACTAATGTCTTCCAGGGTTGCACAAGTCTCAACTCGGTAACAATTGGCTCCAGTCTCAAAAAAATTGAGGACTATACTTTCCAAGGTTGCAAAAAACTGACCTCAATTGATATTCCAAATAACGTCACAAGTATTGGTTCTTATGTCTTCAAAGACTGTATCCGTCTGACCTCTGTAAAGATGAGCAACGACGTTAAAGGCTTTGGAACAAATGTTTTCAATGGTTGCTCCGCTTTGACCTCATTTGAAATCCCAAATGTTGCTACAAGAATAAATTATCGAACATTCTATAACTGCGCCGCTTTGACTTCAATTAACATTCCTGATGGAGTCACCTTCATTGACAGTGAGGCTTTCTATGGTTGTGCCAGTCTGACATCAATTGATATTCCCAAGGGTGTTAAAAGTATTGAAATGAATACTTTCTATGAATGTACTGGTCTGATCTCTGTAACGATGGGTGACAGCGTTACAAGTATTGGGCAGTGTGCTTTCTATAAATGCAAAAACTTGACATCAATCAACCTTCCAAACACTATAAAAAGCATTGCTTATGGTGCTTTTTGGGTTTGTTCCAGTTTGGCATCAATAACCATTCCCGACGGTATCACCAGTATTGAAAGTAAGGCTTTCAGCGGTTGTGCCATGACCTCAATAAACATTCCCGATGGAGTCACCCAATTGGGTGATTATGCCTTCAACGGTTGCAGCAGTTTGTCCTCCGTAACTATTGGCACCGGCATCACAAGTATTGAGAATTATACTTTTGCTGGTTGCTCCGGTTTGACCTCTGTGATGATTGGCGAAAACGTAACAAGCATTGGACAATACGCTTTTAAGGAATGTAAAAGTTTGGCCGCCATAACAATCCCATCCAGTGTTACAAAAATAGGGGCAAATGCGTTTGACAAATGCGAAGGTTTGAAAACTGTTATATGCAAACCTACGACACCGCCTGAGTATGGTAGTCATTGTTTCCATATTTATTGTTGCGGTGCAAGTATCCTTATTCCTATATCCACTTTGAAAGTTCCGGCAGAATCTGTTGAATTATACAAAAACGCTGAGGGATGGAAAGAGGCATTTACGGAAATTATGCCAATGTCTGAAACAGGCACTATCTCAGTTACGCTTCCGACGGACGTTTCTGATGGCTATTATGAGAATATGACATTGGAGCTGCACAACCTCAACATTCAACTTGTGCAAAACCGCCCGGTTCTCAACAAGCGTGAATTTGAGTTTAGCGATCAGATGAAAGAGAACAAATACCAGGCCATTCTGAAAAACGCATACGGACAGGTAATGGGGCAGACAGAAGCAATGGAACTGGGCGAAGAAGATCTTACGCTGGTCATCGACAGTCTTTTGCAAAAAAAAGATGTGAGCCTGAAAGTAACGATTCCTGACGGAACGGATGTTTCGGACAAGGTTTCTGTTCTTTGGACTGACGAGGCAAAAAAGGCGTTAGGATATGCAGCCGGTTTGAAAGCCGTGGCGGAAGGTACTAAACTGACTTGTAAAGTCACGCTTCGTGGTGAGCTCGCTCGCCAATATGCTGCTCCCGATGTTATGCAACTTACCGTGAGTGGAGATGGCGAAAACCTTTTGGCGGTTTCGTTGCAACCGATACAGATGCTGACTCTGCGCGGTATAGTTAAGGACAAGAAGACAGGAGAAGTCATTGCGAATGCCACGGTGGCACTGACCCAGCAAGTTGGCGACAATTATGGTGAATCCATTACCGCCACTACAGACAATGACGGACGCTATGAATTACAAGGAGCGAACGGACCTGGAGAACTGTCCGTGACTGCTCCAAGTTACTTGAACAAGACCGTGAAATATGATGCACAGGAAGCGGAAGGCACACTGCCTATAGTTGAGATGGAACCGTTCAACGGAGTTATTGTCACACCATTGTTTACCTATACCGAAGCGGCTCCCGAAGGCACGGAGAGCAATTTCACCGATGGCTACGATACCTTCGGAGATGTATCCTGGCAGGTGTATAACAAGACCCAGAAAATGCAGATAACATACTTCTTCGTCAAGAACGATGCGCTCTATTTCCCATCAGCTGTGGCAACAGGCGACGAACTGACGATAACAGCGTCAAGCCATAGCAATAAATTCGCTTCTGTCAGCGCCTCCTGCGAAATTGAAAATAGTGGTTTGGGATATGTTACACTGCCTCTCGTGCAGAAAGGCGGCATGGAGGCGACGGTTAATTCCGCTGCGAGCAGGTCGGTAATGGGTATGTTGTATGACGCGAACGGACGCTTGGTAAACTCCAAGACATACAGGTTAGGCAAACTCAGTTTGGCAGGACTAACCGCCGGCGACTACACTCTTATCTCGATGACCTCCGACATATTTTTAGAAAGAGTATTGCTGTTGTCTACGTTCAGCGACATTGGACTAGTAGAGGGAACGGACTATGTGAAAAACATAGTACATATCGAGGACGGGCGCATTGCGACAGTCAACGTGGCAAATGTGCCGGAGCTGGATACCGAAAAGTTCCATTTTTTTGAAAATACGAGAACCCATTTTATTGTTAAAAATAGTATTGTAAGCGTTGGTGAATCAACTACCAGTTTGTCACGAGTGGCTTTTGCTGAACAATATGAGGGGCGAATCAGCAATGTGGAGTTGGTGGTGGATATGCCAGATGAGAAAGACTTGGTTGTGCACTCAGCACGCACAAATGGTATATTTGCATGGAATCATTGGATTGAAAACGGGCATTATATCTTTGAAATTGCTGGGCTGGGGACAGATAACTGTTTCTCTATGAAAACAAAAACGGTAGGGAAGTTCCGTGTATCCGCCTCTGTCCGTTTTACATTGGATGGTGTGTTGCAGTTAGTTAAGCCTCTCAAGACGGTATGGTTACAAGCAAACGGCTTTACCATGAGCACACCTTGGTTTAAGTCAAATACCACATTATATGTAAGTGGTTCGGCATCACTGACTGACGGAGGCAAAAAGGTTGAGATATATGACTATGACAAATTAGTGGGTACAACCAGCGTGAATTATGTTGGGAAATGGAATACTAATATAACATATCCTGCAAAAGGAACAGCCGACCTGCATGCCATCAAAGCACGAATCACAACATCGGAAGGTGTTGTTGAATCTGAAGTTAAGTATGTTTTGCGTACGGACAATACCAAAATAGCAAAAAAAGTTGTTATGATAGACCAGACGAAGAAGCATCACACATTCAACTATTTTGCTTCTTCCAGCAATGTGGGTTACGGCTATGTTCTGGAGAAAACTTGGACTCAGTTTAATTATGATAAGGAATACGGGACGACCTTTAACACGGAATTCACTTTTCTTGCCTATTTTGATGACTTGGACGTATCCGATGCAGACAAGGTGAAGATTGCCGTGCTGGCATCTGACGGTACTACCCGCACAATGGATGCATCATACGATGCTAAAAAGCAATGTTATTATGCCACAACCCACTATACACATTATTCGAAAGCACCTATTTCAACGTACGCCTTTACAGATGGAGGATACTCTTCTTTGAGTGAAGAAGAACAGTCCGCGCTGACTGAGGCGCAGAGGAAAGCGGTGGTGAGCGTGACCAAAGCAACTGTACATGCTGCAAAGGCGAAAGGAGAGACAGAAGTGCAGCCCAGCGATGATGAGACGCTGAACCTGATATATACCATAAGCGAAAAAGAGTCATATGCTTTCAGCATGAAAGAAATGAATTATGACTCGGCAGCGGCATATGTAATGGAAAACGGGCCGTTATTCTATCGCGGAGAAGCGGGCAGTATTGTGTACACATTTGTAAACGGAGAAGAAGAGGCGGAGATGATTCTGATTGATGTTGAAGGACACTTTGCCCTACGAACGGAAATCACCTATGCAGAGATTGATGATTTGGCCGCCAACTCACGCAAAAGGTCTGTAGGGTCGAGAAAAACAGGCGTGGCGGGGTTCTTTAATGGAGCGGGGAAATTGGGATCCGGCATATTGACGGGATTAGGACTGATGGATTACATCAATGCCCCGGGGCAAGTCTCAGAAATAGATGCTATGCGCGAAAAACTGGAAAAAGCCATGAAGAAAAGGAGTGACGAGATAGATAATGCAATGGGCGGGAAATGTGCCGATGGTTCATCCGGTGAACCGGGATTCTCTGACGAGGATATGGATGATTATATTGACCGATATAACGATTTGATTGAAAGGGGAAATGAACTCATTTTCCAATTGAGGGAAGCCTATAATTCATATCTCGCAGACTTAGGTAGAAAGATGATATGGGATGCCGGTACGACAGTTCTTACTGGCGGAATTGGTAAAGCCGTTGCTGCCGGCGCGGCAACCAAACTTGGTCCTAAAGCGATGGCGGCGTTAGATAAAGCCGGAGCACTCCTTGAAACAGATGCAGGAGAAGCTGCTGCCTCAGTATTGGGATTCGGAAAAGACTTGCTTCAGGGCGGTCAGTTCGGCAACCCCAGCCTGGACCAACTGCTGAGTATTGACTTTAATCGTCATTACAAGGAGTTCAAGGACAACCTTGAACGTCAGGTAAATGATGTCATAAATGGTCTCAAAGATCTTCATCGGGATATGGTCGATAATCAAGAAGAGTGTGAGGAGTGTGAGGGAGAAGAGTGTGAGGAGTGTGAGGAGGATGACGAAGACTGTGAGGAGTGTGAGGAGGGTGACGAAGAGTGTAAGGATAAGAAGCGAAAGAGACGTAGGGAGCCAAAGGATGATACAACTCCGCCACCTTATCCTTTCCCCAAGCCGGCTTGCCTTCATATTGACCCGTCAGGTTTCATCTATGAGGCTGTGCCGTCCAACCGCGTGGAAGGAGCTACAGCCGTCCTCTATTACAAAGATTACATGCTCGATGAGGATGGGAACAGCACCGGCGAGACGGATGTGATGTGGGATGCAGAGAATCACGGCCAGATTAACCCGCAGATAACCGGTGCTGACGGTATGTACCAGTGGGATGTGCCGCAGGGCTTATGGCAGGTACGCGTGAGCAAGGAAGGCTATGAGAACACCAGTACAGAGTGGCTGCCTGTGCCGCCGCCGCAACTGGATGTGAACATACCCATCATCCGAAACCGCCTGCCGCAAGTTGAAAAGGCGCATGCCTATGTGGACGCCGTGGCGGTGAAGTTCGACAGTTACATGTTGCCCGAATACCTGAACACGGATCAGATCACCGTAACGGAGAATGGCGAAACCGTAGCCGGAACCATCGAACTGACCGACGAGGAAGTTGCACCCGACAGCGCTACGTATGCGTCGAAACTGCGGTTCATTCCTTCCAAGGCGTTCACAGCCGCGCAAGTGACGCTGAACATCTCCGGACTGGTGCAGAGCTATTCCGGCATCGAGATGGATGTGCCGTTCGAGGCTGTCCTGCCCATAGAAAGAGAGCTGAAGAAGCTTGTGGCAGATGAGAAAGTGAAAGTGGAATACGAAAGCACGGGCGTCATCCGCGTGAAAGGCGAACCTGCCGCCGCTGCCGCCGGTAAGACGGTGAAGGTACAATGTGCGTCGGGAATCATCACTTCCGCCACACAGGCTACGGTTGTCCTCAACCAGAACGGCGAGGCGGATGTGATCATCAACGGCGACCTGCCGGGAACGGATTATGTTACGTTCAGGATGGATGACAACGAATTGACAGCAAGCACAACGGTTAAGGTGGTTTTGAATCTTGCTGTGCATGTTGATGCCCCCGAAGCGTCTGTCCCCACGGAAACAGCAGTGGAAAAGGGCACACAGGTTACTTTGAACTGCAAGACGGAAGGCGCGGAGATTTACTACACGCTCGACGGCAGCAACCCGCTCAGCTCCGACACCCGCATCCTCTACGACGGCACGCCTATCGTCATCAATGCGGAGACAACACTCACCGCCGTGGCGGTCGTTGACGGCAAGGGCGAGAGCGAGGTGGTTGTATTCCACTACACCGTGAAGGTCGGCACGCAAATCACGGACCTCGCCGGCAGCGAAGGAAGAGTGACGCCTGTGCGCGTGCACGATTCGTTTGAGGTGACCGGCGTGGACGGCACGTTCAGCGTGAGCGTCTATAGCATGTCCGGCAAACTGCTGATGAAGATAGAGCAAATGCACAGCGGCCGCCGTGTGAACGCCTCCGCCTTGCAGCCCGGCATCCATCTTGTGGTGGTGAACGGCGAAAACGCATACTTCACACAGCGGATAATCAAGGAATAATGGCACTTTGGCACTTTTGTGTTGCGGTAAGGCGTTGATATACAGCGCTCCGCGAGGCCGAATACAAATAGTGGAATGACACGACGGTGATCATCCAAACCAAGACGGTGGAGTCGTACGACGCAACGAAAAGGCTCTAATGACCGCCCATACGGTGACTTTCAAAGAAAAGTGCGGGAAACTGCACTTTTCTTTCAGATTTATTTGCAAATGTCAAAAAAAATTCGTAACTTTGCAGGATGATAGTGTAGCAAGAAAACCTCGGTTGAAAACAGCCACAGTAAACATTGTATTCGAACAAAACCACAAAATGAGAAGCACAGGAAAGAAGAATTATGTTATCCAGCACCTGAAACGTCTGATTTGGAGGACCGTACGGGATATCTTCTCGTGGACAGTAGTGCTGATCACGATCATCGGTTCGCTTGTAGCGTTTCTGCCGGACGAGTCGGCAGAATGGTTGAAGGCGATCGCGCTGAGTTGGCCGACGCTTATTCCGATAGGCATAATCGTTATAACGGCAGTGCTTGTTGAGTGGCCACGTACGCGTGCCGTGTATATAGACAAGCAGTCGGATATCCGCGTGATCATCGAGTGCTGCGACCTGCTGCAACAGAAAGGGCTGAAAGTCATCCATACGGTTGACACGTTTGACTCCGAGCTGGAGCGCATCATCACACCGCGTTCGCTGCACGGCGCGTTCCTGCAACAGTGCAAGAAACTGGGCGTAGATATAGAACCGCAGATTGACAACTATCTGCAGCAGCTCACGCCAGCCAAGACCTACGATGCACTGCCCGGCCGCACGAACCGCTACGGGTTAGGCACGCTCTGTCCGCTGGAAGTGAAAGGCGAGCCGTACTGCTGGGTGGCATTCACGCACCTGCAGACCAACGGCACGATAACCATCACACAGAAGCAGTACATCGACTGCCTGAAAACCATGTGGCGCAACCTGTCCGAGCCGCGCATCCGCCGCGACGTAGTGAACGTGGCGGTCATGGGCAACCATCTGGTGGATTTGCCAGCGGAGTTCTCCACGGAGCAGAAGATCGACCTGATGATTCAGACGTTCTTTGCCGAAGCACGCACCAAGACCTGCTGCCGGACGCTGCGCATATGCGTACATCCGGACAACGTGTCGGAGATAGATTTTGATGCCTACCCCACCATCATTGCGCACCTCGCCAAACGGCCGGTGATATAAGTCATGTACAAGTATTTTGCGTTCATAAGTTTTCAGAATGCGGATGCCCGTGAGGCTATCCGGCTGCAGCACGCAATAGAACGCTACCGTCTGCCGGCTGTGCTGTGCAGGGACAAATCCGTGCCGCGGCGTGTCAAGCCGCTGTTCTGCTACCTGAGCGACATGCACTCCGGCGAGGAGCTGATGCAGGAACTCAAACTAAGGATGGAGCAGTCGCGCTATCTGATTGTTGTCTGCTCGCCCAACGCCGCCAAGTCCACTTATGTGAACAGCGGCATCGACTACTTCGTTTCGCTCGGCAGGCGCGACAGCATCATTCCCGTGATTGTTAGCGGCGCGCCATACAGCAGCAACGCGGCAACAGAATGTTTCCCAGAAGCCCTTCGGCGGCACTTTCCGAAAAGTACAGACCCGCTTGACGACCATTCGATATTAGGCATCAACCTGCGTGAAGCCGGCGTGTCGCAGCGCCGGTCGTACAGCCGCGCGATGCTGATGGTGGTGGCGAGGATGCTTCAACTGGACTTTGACGGACTGCTGCTGCGCGAGCAGCAACGGCGCAGGAAACGGGCTGTAGCTGTCACACTGTTGGTTGGTGCTCTACTCTGCGCGCTGGGCTTCACGTGGCGCATGGCGCAACCTGTGCCGGTAGAGGTGAACATCGAAGAAGTTACACCTGCAAACGACGCCTTGCCTCCCGTCAGCGATGTGATATGCACGCTACATATGGATAACGAAACCAAGTCCGACACGCTCGCCGAATTGGGGCAACCTCTAATATTTGCCAACGTACCGAAACGGTTCATCGACAAGCCTGTGCGCGCCGAACTGACCGCCAGGGACTGTCTGCCGCTGGATACGACACTTGTCCTGCAACAGCAGATCCGCCTGCCTCTGCGCCGCGATGCAGGTGTTTATGGGCGGATACACTTCCGCTTGCGCGGCGTGCAAACAACGGAGGTGCTGGTTGCCGGCAGAACAGTCACGCCGCAGGAGGACGGATTGGTCGAACTGCATGTGCCCATTGAAGAGCAGCGGACAGCCTACCCCGTGGAGGCAAAAGGGCTGACTGACACGATTTACATGCCATGTGGCAAGGATGATATCATTTGGTTACAACGATGAATAAACGGATTATCAGCATATTCAGTTTGCTCTGCATTCTGGTTTCGGCCAGTGCCGTGACGCAACAGGGTTACGTCAAGACCATTGCACGCAAAGACAAACCCGGCGCGCCTGTGGCGGGCACGGTGATCCGTGTGCGCGGTTCGCATAACGCCGTGGAGAGCCGTGAGGACGGTGGCTTCACTCTGCTGCTGGCTAACCTGCAGAACGGCGAACCCTACTCCATCGCCAGCGTTTATAAGTCCGGCTACGAACCGGCGGAACAGGAACTGATTGGTCGCAAACTGCCCTGTTCGGACAAGGTGCCGGTGGAAATACTGCTGGTGAACTCCCTCGAACTGGTGCAGGAAAAAGAGGCGATAGCCACCAAGGCGCGCGAGAATGTGGAGCAGTTCTATCAGCAGCGTCTGCAACTGATGGATGATGCGCTTGCCGCACAACGGCTGACCATTCAGCAGTACGAGCAGATGCGCGCCACACTCGAAGGACAGTACGAACGCTTTGAGCCGCTGATACAAACGATGTCCGACCTGCTGGCACGTACCGATTACGGACGGCTGGATTCGCTCACACGGCTCGTGCAGCAAGCCATAGAGAACGGCCGTCCGGAAGAAGCCGAGCGGCTAGTGCGCGAGAAAGGCCGGTTTGCCGAACGCGAGCAGGAGATTCGCAGGGCGGAAGAGCAGCTCTCACGCGCACAGGCTGTGGTGGATGAGACCCAGACACGCATCAACAAGCAGCACAAAGACCTGCAAGCACACAAACGTGACCTGGCAGAGGATTATTACCGGCTATATGCCGCGTTCCTGTCGCGCTTCGAGAACGACAGCGCAGGCGTATATATCCGGAAGCGCGCCGCCCTTGACACGCTTAACTTCGACTATCAGGCGCAGGCCGGACAGTTCGTCAAGGAGATGATGGCCGATTATCCTCTCGCCAAGCAGTACATCGAGCGCGCGTACAAGATAGCCGAAGCCCAATACGGCGAGCAGAGCGGACAGATGGCGACCGCCTGCCATGAGTTGGGGGCGATATACAAGCTGCAGAATGCATATGCCGAGGCACGCGCATGGTACGAGCGTTCGCTGGCAATCCGCGAGAATATCCGCGGCAAGAATACGCCGGCTGTAGCAGAGACATTGAACAATCTGGGTGAACTCTGCCGGGCACAGAAGGACTACAAGCAAGCCCTCAAACTACACAAGCGCGCACTGGTTATCCGCGAGAAGAATTTCGGCAAGATCAGTTTGCCAGCCGCGGAAAGCAAGAACAATATAGCTGGCGTATATTTCAAGCAGAAGCAATACGCCAAAGCAGAGAAACTCTTTGCCGAGGTGCGCACCATGTACAAGCAATTGCCCGATGTACCGCTACGCCGGACTGCGGACATCTTGACCAACTTGGGCGGAATCTACTACGCACAGAAGCGCTACCAAGAGGCACAAGAATACTTTGAGCAGGCTGTAGCCATCTACCGTCAGCTTTTGGGCGACAACCATCCGCAAACTCGTCAGGCGGAAGCACTACTCAATGCAGCGAAGAATAAAACACAATAATCTACATAATAATATCCCTTATGAAGGCTAAATTGTTAATATCTATCTTCACTCTTGTGGCAAGTGTTGGTACATTGTTTGCCGCCGCTGTCCAGATTGGTGAATTGTATTACATCCTTGATAACGATGCCAAAACTGCCGAAGTGACGTCTAATCCTGATAAATATTCAGGCAACATTGTCATTCCCGCATCAGTGGAATACGAAACGATTACTTACAGCGTTACAAGTATAGGGAATGGAGCTTTCGGGCAATGTGCCAGTCTGACGGGTGTTATTATCGGCAACAAAGTGACAAATATAGGATACAAAGTTTTCACAGGTTGTACCAATCTGACGGCAATTCAGGTGGATGATGATAATATTGCATATTCTTCAAAAGACGGCATCCTGTACAATAAGGGACAGACACGGCTTTTGATGTGCCCGCGTGGGTGGAGTGGCGACTGCTCTTTGCCAGAAAGTGTCAAGACAATAGCAGACTCGGCATTTATCGAATGCTCTAAACTGACTGCCATACAATTTCCGTCAACATTAGACTCAATAGGAAAAACGGCATTTCGCGGGTGTACAGGGCTAACATCCATTGATTTGCCTGATAACTTGCGTGTCGTATATGTGTGGTCATTCTATGGTTGCACTAAATTGGCATCAATTAATTTCAAGCATTTGGAAGTTATTGGTGAACAGACATTTTGTTACTGCCCATTAACTTCGCTTTATATTCCGGAAACAGTGTATAAAATATGGTCAAAAGCCTTTCATTGTGACAAATTGTCAGCAGTTTATTGCGCTGCTGTCAATCCACCTACGCTAACTAATCCTGACGCTTTTTCTTTTACCGAAAGCAAGACGCAAGTGGATACATTGTACGTACCGTTTGAAAGCGTCAGCCTGTATAAAGAGTCTGATTGGAGTAGTCGATTTGCTCACATTGTTGGTCACTTGTTTGGTGAAACGGCCGTTACAGATGTCACGTCATCGTCAGCCAAATTAGTGTGGAATCCCGATACAACTGTGGTACAATATACAGTCAAGCTGTTTACCAGCAACACTTTGTTCGCGACATATGTTGTGGACAGCGCAGGACATGTCGTATCTTCACACCGTCAGATGCCTGGCATACAACGGATGCCGATGGATACAACTGTCAGCACAACAGATTATTATGTAATCTCGCTGGAAGACCTGACGGAGGATACAGAATACAGCTACACTATTGACGGTACGGATGCGAACGGTAGTCTTGTCTATCACGAGGAGGGCACGTTCCATACGAGTGTGGCAGACGGGTTCATCACTCCCACTGCCGACAATACACGCCGACGTGTACGTAAGATCATCCGCAACGGACAGGTGCTCATCCTTCGCAACGGCAAAATCTATACCACCCATGGGCAGGAATTAAAATAAGAATTACGTTGCCTGATTATACATGAAAAGTGCTATGCCATCAACGCGGCATAGCACTTTTCTTATCTATTGCTGAAGCATGCTTTTCGTGACACTTTGGCACTTTGGCACTTTTGTATTAGCGGAAGGCGTTGATATACAGCGCTCCGCGAGAAAGTGCCAAAGTGCCATCGTATTTTTCGTTGTGGCATCTTCCGCCAGCAACGCCCTTGCAATCCCAGTATTCATCGGGCCTGCATCGGGATAACATTAGGCTATTAACACGTGATTAATGCGTGATTAACACGTGATTCAGTCTTCCCATGCAGAAGCAATGCCTATTAATTTACACTAAATGAGGCAGTTCGGAGATGTTGCGGTCAATGACTTCCTGGGGAACAGAGTAGTCGGTCAGGTCGCCGTTGATGAAACTCTCATAAGCCGTCATGTCAATCAGGCCGTGGCCGCTGAGGTTGAACAGGATAACCTTCTGTTCGCCCGTAGCCTTGCACTTCTCCGCCTCGCGGATAACGGCGGCAATGGCGTGGCCGCTCTCCGGAGCAGGGATAATGCCCTCGGTGCGGGCAAAAAGCATACTTGCACTGAACGACTCGGTCTGCGGGATATCCACGCCGTGCATGTATCCGTCCTTGATCAGCTGGCTGACAATAGTGCCGGCACCATGGTAGCGCAGGCCGCCAGCGTGGATATTGGCAGGCTTGAACTGGTGACCAAGCGTGAACATAGGCAGCAGCGGCGTGTAGCCGGCTACGTCGCCGAAGTCGTATTCGAACTTGCCGCGTGTGAGCTTGGGGCAGCTCGCCGGTTCAGCGGCTATATATTCCGTACGGCGACCCTCAAGCAAGGTGTGCCGCATGAACGGGAACGCCAGTCCGCCGAAATTGCTGCCACCGCCGAAACAGGCGATAATCACGTCGGGATACTCGCCGGCCTTCTCCATCTGCTTCTCCGCCTCCAGTCCGATAACCGTCTGGTGGAGCGACACATGGTTCAGAACCGAACCGAGCGTGTATTTGCATCCGGGCGTAGTGGTCGCCAGTTCAACCGCCTCGGAGATAGCCGTGCCGAGCGAACCGGGATGGTTAGGGTCACGGGTGATAATATCCTTGCCGGCACGCGTGGACATCGAGGGCGAACCCGTCACAGCCGCGCCGAACGTACGCATGATACTGCTGCGGTAGGGTTTTTGCTGCATGGATATCTTCACCTGATAGACGGCGCACTCCAGTCCGAAGGTTTTGGCGGCGTAGCTGAGTGCCGCACCCCACTGGCCGGCGCCGGTCTCGGTGGTCACGTTGGTTGTGCCCTCCTGCTTGCAGTAGTAGCATTGCGGGATAGCAGAGTTGATCTTGTGGGAGCCGAGAGGATTGACGCTCTCGTTCTTGAAGTAGATATGCGCAGGCGTACCCAGCGCCTCTTCCAAGGCATAGGCGCGCACGAGCGGCGTCGAGCGGTAATAGCGGTAACGCTCCTGCACCTGTTCGGGGATATCTATCCACGCGTGCTCGGTGTCCAGTTCCTGACGGGCGCACTCGGCTGCGAATATATGACTCAGGTCCTCCGCCGTCAGCGGCTGATGCGTCTGCGGGTTCAGCGGAGGCAAAGGCTTGTTAGGCATATCCGCCTGGATGTTATACCACTGACGAGGCAACTCGTTCTCGTCCAGCAAAAATCGTTTCTGTTTGCTCATAGATGTTCAGTTGATTTGATAATCCGCTACAAAAGTACAACAAAAAATGCGAAAAAACAAATAATTTGCCATAAAATTTGCATATTTGAAAAATATTTCGTAATTTTGTAGGCTGATTGGTATGCGCAATACTCAACGCTATATAGTAATAAGCCTATTTTCGCTATGTCTGTGCGTTCCGCAGGCGTGGTGTCAGCGTGTAGGACGGAACCAGTTGGAGTTCGGCTTGCAGGGTGGACTAATGTACTATGTAGGTGACGCGCACCCTAAGATGTTCCAGGATGTGCGTGAGGTGTATGGCGCCGAGATGAGCTACCTGTTCAACCACCGCTGGTCGCTGATGCTGCAAGGCGTAACAGGCCGCATAGCGGGCAGGACAGCCACAGCGTACGGTCTGCCAGACCCGAACGGCGAGATGTGGACGAACAGGCTGGTGGATATAGACGTAGTGGCACGGTTCAACTTCCTGCCGTTCGGCATAACGGACAAGTACGACCTGAAAGTCAAGCCCTATACGCCGTACATCTTCGCCGGCATAGGACTGGCGATGCACAACAACTTCTCGCGGTTCACGGCGTACATACCCGTGGGCGTAGGCTTCCGGTGGGTGTGCACGCAGCACTTGGGGATGTTCATCGCATGGCAGAACAACATCTGTCTGGGCGATAATCTGGAGCCGGTACCCGGGTACGACAACATACACGGGCTGAACGGAAGCAATCCGCTGAACTTCGACATGACGTCAACCATACAGTTTGGCATAGTTTTTGAGTTTGCGAAGGAGAAGAAGATTTGCAAGTTCTGCAGCGAGCATCATTAGGCATTGGCCATTAGCCGTTAGCCATTAGCCATTGGCTGCCAAAAGCCAAAAGCCAACGGCCAAAGTATAAGAATTATGAGCAAAAAAGACGAAATAATCCAAGAGCGGATACCGCGGCACATAGCCATCATCATGGATGGCAACGGCCGTTGGGCGAAGAAGCAAGGCCTGGCGCGGATGTTCGGGCACAAACAGGGTGTGACCACCGTGCACAACATAACCGAAGCCGCAGCCGAGACAGGCATCGAGTACCTGACGCTGTACGCGTTCTCGACCGAGAACTGGAACCGCCCGAAAGAGGAGGTGGACGCGCTGATGGCACTGCTGGTGGACACGATAGCCAAGGAGACACCGACGCTGATGAAGAACAACGTGCGGCTGCTGACCATCGGCGACGTGGACCGTCTGCCCAAAGCAACACGAGAGAAGTTCATCGGCTGCATCGAGCAGACGTCGAAGAACACAGGGCTGAACCTGGTGCTGGCGCTGTCGTACTCCTCCCGCTGGGAGATTATCGAAGCCGCCAAACGGATAGCAACCGAGGTGAAGAACGGCACGATGGGTATAGACGACATCAACGAGGCTGCGATAAGCGAGCACCTGACCACCTGCGGCATACCCGACCCGGATCTGCTCATCCGTACGTCCGGCGAACTGCGGATATCGAACTTCCTGCTGTGGCAGATAGCGTACAGCGAATTGTACTTCACCGACAGGCTGTGGCCGGAGTTCACTGTGGAAGACCTGTATGAGGCCATCGTCGATTATCAGCACAGGGAACGCCGCTTTGGTAAGACATCCGAACAAATAACCATTGGCCATTAGCCGTTAGCCATTAGCCATTGGCTGCCAAAAGCCAAAAGCCAACGGCCAAAGTAATGAAGAAACTACTGACATATATAATTCTGGTGGTGGGGCTATTATGTCAGCCATGCATGGCTGACGACGCTCAACAGGCCTATACAGAGGAGGCATCTGAGAGTGCAGCACGTGCACAGGACAGTACGGCGGTTACGGAAACAGCTGCCGGTTCGGCGTCTGCGCCGAAGATTGAGTACGGAATGACACGCAAGACCTACGAGATAGCCGGCATCAGCGTGAGCGGTGCGCCGAGTTATGAGGATTTTGTGCTGATAGGTTTCTCCGGACTGGCGGTAGGCGACAAGATAGAGGTGCCCGGCGACCAGATAACCAAATCTATCCGCCGGTTCTGGAAGCAGGGACTGTTCTCCGACGTGAAGATTGTTGCCACGAAGATAGAGGGCGAGAAAATTTGGCTGGAGATACGCCTCAAACAGCGTCCGCGTGTGAGTGAGATAAGTTATACCGGACTGAAGAAGAGCGAGAAAGAGGACGTGGAGGTAAAAGTGGGCATCAGCAAAGGTGCTCAGATGACGCCCAACCTGGCCGACCGCGCGAAAACAATCGTGAAGAAATACCTGGCGGAGAAAGGTTTCCACAACGCCGACGTACAAGTGCTGCAGCAGCCTGACCGTGACCGCGAAGGGTACGTGAAGGTGCTGGTGAACATCGACAAGAAAGCCAAGACGAAGATCGGCAAGATCTATATCACCGGCAACAAGGCGATGACCCATACGCAGATCAACAAGGCGATGAAGAAGACGAACGACAACAACATCGTCAACCTCTTCCGCACGAAGAAGTTCGTCACCGCCGAGTATGAGAAAGACAAACAGGCCGTTATCGAGAAATACAACGAGCTGGGTTACCGCGATGCGTACATCGTAGCCGACAGCGTTGTGCCCAACCCCGACGACCCTACGCGTGTGGACGTATATATGACCATCAGCGAGGGCGACAGATACTTTATTCGCTCCATCAACTGGGTGGGTAACACCGTCTATCCGTACGAGTATCTGGATGCCGTGCTCGGCATCAAGCCGGGTGAGGCATACAACCTAAAGGAACTGAACAAACGTCTGAACGAGGACGACGACGCCGTAGCCAAACTGTACACCGACCAGGGTTATCTGTTCTTCAACGTTGACCCCGTGGAGGTGAATGTGGACAACGACAGCATTGACTTCGAGATGCGTATATACGAAGGACGTCCCGCCACCATCAACGAGATAAACATCGTGGGTAACACGCGCGTTTACGAGCATGTGGTACGCCGTGAGCTGTACACCAAGCCCGGACAGCTGTACTCGCAGTCGGACATCATGCGTTCGCTGCGTGAGTTGGCGCAGATGGGACACTTCGACCAGGAGAAACTGGTGCCGGACATCCAGCCCAACCCCGAGGACGGAACAGTGGACATAACCTACAACCTGGAGACGAAATCCTCCGACCAGATTGAGTTCTCGCTCGGTTGGGGAGCAACAGGTATAGTCGGCTCGATAGGCCTGAAGTTCACGAACTTCGCCATCCAGAACCTGTTCAACAAGAAAGCCTACCGCATTGTGCCGCAAGGCGAGGGCCAGACGTTCAGCATCAACGCACGAACGAACGGCGTGTACTACACCTCGGCCTCCATCTCGTTCATTGAGCCGTGGCTGGGCGGCAAGCGCCCGAACTCGCTGTCCACGTCGGTATTCTTCGCCTCGCAGACCGGTTACTCCGACCGCTACTATCAGGCGTACCGTAACCTGTACAACTCGTACGCCTACAACTACGCGTACTACGGCAACTCGGACTACTACCAGCAACTGGCAGAGAGTGAGGCAGACCCGGACAAGTACCTGCGTACGTTCGGCGTGAGCGTCGGTTACGGCAAGCGTCTGCGCTGGCCGGACGACTACTTCCAGTTCTACGGCGAGCTGTCGTACCAGGCATACTGGATGAAGGACTGGCCATACTTGCTCATTGCCAACGGTACGAGTCACAACCTGTCGCTGAACCTGCAGCTGTCACGCTCGAGCATTGACAACCCGATATACACACGTCGCGGTTCGCAGTTCGTGTTAGGACTGAAGATTACGCCGCCATGGTCGGTCTTCAACGGCAAGGACTACTCGCAGATGACCGCCTCGGAGCGCTATCACCTGATAGAGTACCACAAGTGGAAGTTCAACGGCAAGATATTCACGCCGCTGACGCGTGACTCGAAGCTCGTGCTGATGACGCGCTTTGAGTTCGGCTACCTGGGTCACTACAACAAAGACGCCAAATCGCCGTTTGAGTCGTTCTACATGGGCGGTGACGGCATGTCGTCGTACTCGTCGTACGCCACCGACTATATATCCATGCGTGGCTATTCGTCAGGTTCGCTTACGCCGTATGACTCGCAGACCGGACGAAACATGGGTTACCTGTACAACAAGTACACGCTGGAGTTGCGCTATCCTATCTCGCTGGAGCAGAACGCAACGATCTGGGCACTGGGATTCCTGGAAGCCGGTAACTGCTTCGCGGACATCAAGGACTTCAACCCGTTCAACCTGAAGCGTTCCGCCGGTGTGGGTGTGCGCGTGTTCCTGCCGATGTTCGGATTGCTCGGTATAGACTGGGGCTGGGGCTTCGACAAGATCAACGGTTCAGACCAGTACGGCAAGAGCCAGTTCCACTTCGTGCTGGGACAGGAGCTGTAATATAAAGTTTAGTGTTTAGTGTTTAGAGTTTAGAGTTGTTGAAAGAAAAAAGATAATA
>Ga0310690_10004571_pt1 | contig 19516 bp, 17 predicted proteins | sample AusTroGonzalo_MG_2_FD_207661 | JGI IMG/M metagenome (GOLD analysis project Ga0310690, IMG submission 207661) | Bovine rumen microbial communities from tropical cattle in Woodstock, Queensland, Australia - Gonzalo_04 (v2) (version 2) | ecosystem: Host-associated > Mammals > Digestive system >...
CGGAACTCGATCGAGCCCTCGACGTTCGTCAGCTCCACGGCGTCCGGCGCGTCCTCTTCCGGCGGCACGTCCATGATCTCGACGAAACGCTTGAAGCCGCTGACGCCGTTCTGATACTGTTCCATAAAACTGATCAGCGTGTTGACGGGGCTGATGAACAGGTTGACCGACACGATAAAGGTGGAGTAATCGCCGAACGAGATGCGCCCGTTGTAGAGAAACAGACCGCCAGCGATCAGAATGAATACGTTGAACACGTCGGTGATGAAGGCGGTGGAAGAGAAGAACTTGGCCATCGCACGATAGGCCCGGCGGGAAGAGTCGACGAACTGCTCGTCGCCTTCTTTGAATTTCTCCATCTCCCGCTGTGCGTTGGTATAGGCCTTGGTCACGCGAATGCCCGTCACGCTGCTTTCCACGGCGGCGTTGATGGTGGCGTTGCTCTTGCGCCGGTCGTCAAAGGCGCGACGCATTTCGCGGCGGAAGTGCCACGACACGAAGACCAGAATGGGCACGCAGGCAAAGATGATCAGCGTCAGGATCGGGTCGATCGTGAACAGATAAATGAACGAAAGCACGATCATGGCCGAACTGATCAGCAGGTTTTCCGGCCCGTGGTGCGCCAGCTCGCACACCTCGAAAAGGTCGCTCGTCAGGCGTGTCATAATGCGGCCCGTCTCGTTTTCGTCAAAGAAGGAGAAGGGGAGTTTTTGCAGGTGCGAAAAGAGGTCGCGCCGCATTTGCGACTGCATGCGAACGCCGATGACGTGGCCGTAGTACTGCACAAAGTAGCGCAGCAGCATGCGCACCACGTAAAGCCCCAGCACGATGCCGCCCGCGATGACGATGGTGCGGTACATACGGCCGGGGATATAGACGTTGAGCATTTTGTTCGTCACGACGGGGTAGACCATGCCGATGACCGAGATCAGCAGCGCGGCCAGCATATCCATCGTCAGGATGAACTTGTGCGGTTTGTAGTAGTGTAAAAACCGTTTCAACATACGATCGGCTCCTTCCACAAATGGGAGTGGTCTGTCGTTTGCCGGAGAAGAGAACGGCCGATGGGCAAAAGTCCGTCGGCCGAAGTTGTCAATCAGTTGCCTTGCGCGGCGCGGCGCTGGCGCATGAGTTCCTTCATGCGCAGTTCCGTGTTGAGGATCTTTTTGCGCAGGCGAATGGATTTGGGCGTGACCTCGATCAACTCGTCGGCGGCGATGAACTCGATGGCCTCTTCGAGCGAGAGGATGATGGGCGGGGTCAGCAGCAGTTTTTCATCCGCGCCCTTGGAGCGGATGGCCGTCAGGTGCTTTTCCTGGCACGGGTTGACGGGAATGTCGTCGTTTTTCGGGTTCTTGCCCACGATCATGCCCTCGTACACCTCGGTCTGCACGCCGACGAACAGGTCGCCGCGCTCCTGGGTGTGAAACAGGCCGTAGCTGGTCGTCACGCCCGCGCAGGACGCGACCAGCGTGCCGGTGAAGCGCATGGGGATCTCGCCGCGGTAGGGCTTGTAACCGTCAAAGATGCTGTTGAGCACGCCCTCGCCGTGCGTGGCGGTGAGAAATTCGGAGCGGTAGCCGAAAAGGCAGCGGGACGGTATGAGATATTCCAGTCTCGTGCGGCTGCCGACGGCGTTCATTTCAAGCAGGTCGCCCTTGCGCTGGCCGAGTTTTTCGACCACGGGGCCGACGTATTCCTGCGGCACGTCGAGCGTGACGTGTTCCATCGGCTCGCAGCGCACGCCGTCGATCTCGCGGTACAGCACGCGGGGGTTGGAGCAGCAGAGTTCATAGCCCTCGCGGCGCATGGTTTCGATGAGGATGGAGAGGTGCATCTCGCCGCGGCCCGCCACGCGGAATTCGTCGGTGGTGTCGCCGTCGCTGACGCGCAGCGAAACGTCGCTCATCGTCTCGCGGTAGAGGCGGTCGCGCAACTGGCGCGAGGTGACGTATTTGCCCTCGCGGCCCGCTAAGGGGCTGGTGTTGACGGAAAAGGTCATCTCCATCGTCGGTTCGCTGACTTTGACGAACTCGAGCGGCTCCGGCTTGTTGACGCCCGTGATGGTGTAGCCGATGGTGATGGAACCGGCGCCGGAAAAGCACACGATATCGCCGACGCGCGCCTCTTCAACGGGCACGCGGGTCAGACCGTCGATCTGATAGATCGAGACGATGCGGGTGCGTTTCGGCGGTTCGGTCGAGTGGTAGTTGCAGATCATGGCCTCCTGGTTCTGCCGCAGCACGCCGCGGTCGATGCGGCCGATGCCGATGCGCCCGACGTAGTCGTTGTAGTCGATGGAGGAGACCAGCAGCTGCAATTCGTCGTTCTCGTCGCCCTCGGGGGCGGGGATATAGTCGAGAATGGTATCGAAAAGCGGGGTCAGATCGGTGCCCGGCACGGCGGGGTCGCGGCTGGCGGTGCCGGCGCGGCCGCTGCAGTAGAGCATGGGGCTGTCAAGCTGCTCGTCCGAGGCGTCGAGATCCATCAGCAGTTCGAGTATTTCATCCTCGACTTCGCCGAGACGCGCGTCGGGCTTGTCGATCTTGTTGATGACCACGATGACGCGGTGGTTGAGTTCCAGCGCCCGCTGCAGCACAAAGCGCGTCTGCGGCATGGGCCCTTCGGCCGCGTCGACCAGCAGGATGACGCCGTTGACCATTTTCAGCACCCGCTCTACCTCGCCGCCGAAATCGGCGTGGCCGGGGGTGTCGACGATGTTGATCTTGACGCCCTTATAGTGCACGGCGGTATTCTTGGCTAAAATGGTGATGCCGCGTTCCCGCTCCAGGTCGCCGGAGTCCATGACGCAGGTCACCGTCTCCTGGTTTTCGCGGTAAATGCCGCCTTGCTTTAACAGCTGATCGACCAGGGTCGTTTTGCCGTGGTCGACGTGGGCGATAATGGCCACGTTTCGCAGATCTTGTCGTTTCATGCCCGTACCTCGCAAAAGAAAAGTCTCATAACTTATATATTATAGCAGAAAAACGGCGTGTTGCCAAGTGAAAAAAGAAAGAAATTTATCATTTCGGCCATTTTTTTGTTGTACGATTTGACAAAAGCGCGCCCGCATGGTAAGATAACAGTATCAAAGTCTTTTTGATAAGTACAAGGAGCGTAGTATGGGAAGAGAGTATACCGTCGCCATTCTGGGCTGCGGCTCCCGCGGGTGCCACACCTACGGGCAACTGATGCTGAACATGCCGGGGCAGTATAGGATCGTGTCGCTGTGCGACATCGAGCCCACGCGCGTATATCGCTTTGCCGAGACGGCGGGCGTGCCGCGCGAAAACCTGTTTTTCGACGCGAACGAGTTTTTGAAAGAAAAACGCGCCGACGTGCTGGTGCTGGCCACGCAGGATCGCGACCACGTGCCGATGTGCGTGCGCGCCTTTGAACTCGGCTATGACGTGCTGCTCGAAAAGCCCATCTCGCCCGTTCGCGAAGAGCTGTATCAACTGCTCGACGCGCACAAAAAGTACGGCGGCCGCGTGGCGGTGTGCCACGTGCTGCGCTACGCCCCCGGCTACGTCAAACTGAAGGAACTGCTTGACAGCGGCGCCATCGGGCGCCTTGTGCGCATCGAATCCATCGAGCAGGTCGCCTACTGGCACCAGGCGCACAGTTTTGTGCGCGGCAACTGGCGCAACGACGCCGAAACGTCGCCCATGATCATGCAGAAATGCTGCCACGATCTTGACCTGATGCAATACTACGCGGGCGCGCGCTGCGAGACCGTATATTCCGACGGCGATCTGACCTATTTCAAAAAGGAAAATCAACCGCAGGGCGCGGCCGACCGCTGCGCGCTTTGCAAATTCATCGACAGCTGCCCTTACAGCGCCGAGCGGCTGTACGTCGAACGGTGGAAAAACGCGGGTTCCCCTGCCGATCAATGGCCTTACAACGTGGTACAGCCCGACGTGCCGCTGACCGAGGAAAAACTGCGCCGCGCCTATACCGAGGGGCCTTACGGCCGCTGTGTGTTCGCCTGCGACAACAACGTGGTGGATAATCAATCCGTCTCCATGTGCTTTGAAAACGGCGTCAGGGCCACGCTGACCATGACGGCTTTCACCGCGGAGGGGGGACGCATGATGACTTTTCACGGTACGCTCGGCGAGATCCGGTTCAACGACAAGACCGAGGTGACCCTGGCTGTGTTCGGCCAGCCGGAAAAAACCTGGTCGATGCAGGATATTCTGCGCGAGCGCGGCACCGACGCTTTCGGCCACGGCGGGGGCGACGCGGTGCTGGTGCGTGATTTTTACGATATGCTCGAGGGCGTCGGCGAGACCGGCACGACCCTTGAGGCGTCTGTCGAGAGCCACCTGATGGCGCTCGCGGCAGAGGACTCCCGCAAAACGGGCCGCGTCGTGCGGGTGCACGCAAAACGATGAAGCGCACGGTCGCGGCGATCCTTTGCCTGACTTTTGTGATCCGGACAGCATGAAAAAGGGAGCAAGCCGCCAAAGGCCTGCTCCCTTTTGCGCCTGACGTGCGCCGTTTTTTCAAAACGCGAACATTTTTTGCAAAAAAAGATAAGGATTTTGCCCCCGCTCATTCGTATAATAAGTGAAAGGGTCAGACGTGACCCGAGGCAGGAGGGAATATGGACAGCGGCGCCCTGAACTACCGCCGTTTTCTTGACGGTGACGAACATGCATTCGACGAGATCGTCGAGTCGCTTTTTGGCGGCTTGGTGTTTTTTGTCGACCGCATCGTGCATGACGTCTATACCGCCGAGGATATCGCCATGGATACCCTTGCCGACCTGATCGTTTACCGTCGCCGCTACAATTTCAAAGTTTCGCTCAAAACGTACGTTTACATGGTGGGCCGACGCCGCGCGATCGATCATCTGCGCCGCCGCCGGGCGCATCCCGTGACGGGGCTTGACGAGGCGGAAGCCTTGCCCGACGACGGCGAAAGCCCGGGCGAGGCCCTGTTGACCGACGAGCGCAAGCGGGCCGTTGACGCCGCGCTGGCAAGGCTCGGCGAAGAGATGCGCGAGGCCGTACATCTGGTCTACTTTGAAGACATGACCTATGAAGAGGCCGCCGTCGTGATGCGAAAAAACAAAAAGCAGATCGACAATCTGCTGTACCGCGCCAAAAAGGCGCTGCGTGATATTCTGGGAGAGGAGGGCAAACAACTGCTGTGAAAGACCTGTGCGTATATAGAGATGAAATCTTTCGCCGCGCCGCCGTGCGCGTAAAGAAGAGAAAGACCGTGCGCCGGTGCACGCTGTTCGTTTGCCTGCCGCTCTTGCTGTGCGGCGTGATCGTCGGCACGGTGCTGCTGCGCCCCTACCTGACGGGACGCGACGCGGATGCGCTCGTCGTACCGGAGCAGATCAACGAGGCCACAGAGCCCCGCCTGATCGCGATCCGCCGGGAGAGCGAAGGGCTGATACCCGGCGAGGTCGTCGACCTGATGGCCGGCGTGCAGCCCGGCACGCCGGCGGCGACGCAGATCGACATGACGGCGGGCAACACGGCCGCGATGGACTTTGCCGTCCGTCTTTTGCAGGCGTCGCTGCAAGGTGAGAACAACACCCTGATCGCGCCGCTCTCCGCGCTGATGGCGCTCGGCATGGTCGCAAGCGGCGCCGCCGGCGAAACGAAGACGCAAATGGCGACGGCGCTCGGCATCTCGCCCGAGGCGCTGAACGACTACATGGCCGCGGCCCGCGCGCTGTTTACCTCCGACGAGAACGTCCGGCTCGATCTGTTCAACGCGCTGTGGATCGACGGACAGGACGATTTTGCCGTCAACGCCGATTTTCTGCAGACCAACGCCGACTGCTATGACGCAGACGCCTACTTTGTGCCGGAAAACGAGTCGATGGCCGCCGCGATCAACGCCTGGGTCAGCGAAAAGACCGACGGCCTCATCGACCGCATCACCGAGGAGGCGGACGGCCGCATGTGGCTGACGCTGGTCAACGTGCTGCTCTTTGAAGCGGAGTGGGAACGGGTATGGGGGAGCGTGGCGCCCGAGATCTTTTACTTTGAGGACGGCACGCGGAAAACGCTTGACATGATGCAGGATGAAGACGACGCGTTTTGGGTGCGCGACGGCGCCGAGGCACAGGGCCTTGTAAAATTCTATCGCGGCGGCGCCTATGCCTTTGTGGCGCTCAAACCGAACGGCGACGTTCCGCTGGCGGATTACGTGGCCTCGCTGACGGGCGAACGGTTGGCGGCGGTCATGCAGGATTACGTGCGCGCCGACCAACGTATGAAAATCGACGCCGCCATGCCGTATTTTTCGCAGTCCGCCGATCTCTCGCTCAAGAACGCGCTGAGCGCCATGGGCATGCCGGCCGCGTTTGACGTCGAGAACGCCGATTTTTCCGGCATCGGCCGGTTCGGCGAGCGTGACACCCACGAGATCAGCGAGATCAGACAGAAAACGTCCCTGACGGTCGACCTTGACGGCACCGTCGGCGTCGCCGCTACCGAGGTGGGCATGTACGATGGCTTCTCGATCACATTGAATCGCTCGTTCGTCTATATGATCGTGCACGTCGAGACCGGCGCGCCGATCTTTATGGGCGCCATGATGGATCCCACCGCCGCGCAAAACACCGGGGAACTCACCAAAGCCAACTATGAGATCGAGGGGTCGTATCTCTCGTCTCACAATGCGGAGGGGACGCTCCCGCCGCTTGCGGTACAATGGGCCGAGCCCATCAACACGCTGTCGTATCAGGATAACGCGGCGCCCCGCGAGGTCACGGTGGAATTTGAGGGCCGGACCCATACCGGCACCTATCGGTACACCGAGCATCTATGCGGCTATCCGTATCCCACGCACCGCTATGAGAACGACGACGTGTACTTTGAGATCAACAACGGCGAGCTGCGCGGTTGGGGCCTGCGCCCGTCCGACGATTGGAGGGGCGATCTGACCGGGCAGGAAGCGCTTTCACAATGCGGTGCCGTCGCCGATGCGTTCGCCGAAAGGTATCTGTCGCTCGACGCATACAAGCGCTCCTACGAGCACGCTGACAACTGTATTGTATTTACGTATACACGAAGGATCATACCCTATGCCGCGCTCGACGGTATCAGCGTTTCAGTCAGTTTGAGCGGCCTCGTCGTCGGTTTTGCCGAGATCAATCCCGGCTCGCTCGCGGACGTCACCGCCATCAAACTCGATAAAACGCAGTTGAGCACCGTCATCGAGGATCGCTTGAACGGCACCGGCGAGGCATGGGAGACCTATTCTATCGACTATCATCCTCCGCTGCTCATGCGCCTTTCGGAGCGGGAACTTGTGCTGTTCTATAACATTTATGTTTATTTGCCGTCAACATCGGGACAGGGAAACCAGACCATCAATCAAAAACAGGTCAGGATATGCCTTGTCGTTGTGCCCACGGAAGCGTGAAAAAAGACCCCGTTCGGGGTCTTTTTTCATACGTCTACGCGGCTGCGTATCCGACCCGCCGTGAAGGCGCGGATGTTCTCGACGATCTCATATAGGCACCGTTCGCGGGCCTCGACCGCGCCCCAGGCCATGTGCGGGGTCAGACACACGTCGTCGCGGTCGCGGATGGCGTAAAAGGGGTGCGTTTCGGGCAGGGGCTCGGTGGTATAGACGTCGGCGCCGAGGCCGCCGAGGCGGCCTTGGAGAACGGCGTCGGCGAGCGCCTTTTCATCGGCGACGGCGCCGCGCGCCATGTTGACGAAGATCGCGCCCGGCTTCAGCTTAGCCACGGCCGACGCGTCAAAAATCCCCCGCGTTTCGTCGGAGAGGGGCAGATGCACGGTGAGGATATCCGATTCGCGGCACAGCGTATCGAGATCGACGGCGGGCTCGCCCGGCGCGGGCTGTTTGCGAAAGACGAGCAGGCGGCAGCCGAACGCCTCGGCCACGCGGCCGACGGCCCGACCGATGTTGCCGTAACCGGCGACGCCCCACGTTTTGCCGCGCAACTCGCGGTAGACGGGCACAAGACAGTTGGCCACGCCGCCCCGCGTATAGTCGCCGCTCTCTACGTGGCGGCAGAAAGCGGGCAGATGCGTTGTCAGCGACAGCACGATGGCGACGGTGATCTCGGCCACGCTGTCGGTCGAGTAGCCCGCCACGTTGCACACCGCCACACCCTTGGCGCGGCAGTAGGTAAGGTCGATGTTGTCATAGCCCGTGGCGGCCACGCACACAAGGCGCAGATTTCTGACGCCCGCGAGCGTCGTCCCGTTCATGCGCACCTTGTTGACCACGGCCACGTCGGCGTCGGCGATATGCGCGGCGACCTGATGCGGCGCGGTACCGTCAAAAATGCGCACCTCGCCGAGCGAGGAGAGGGGAGAGAGATCAAGATCGCGCCCCAATGTGGCGGCGTCGAGAACGGCGATTTTCATAATGCTCCTTTTGAAGAAAGCCCGTGTCGCCACGGGCTTTTCGGTTTGTTCGGTTTATTCGGCCTTGTCGGATCCTTTGTAGATGAAGTAGCGCTTGCCGGCCTTGACCACGTTGACTTCTTCGACGTTTTCGTCGAGCGTGACGGCGGTGGCGGGACGCTCGTAGTTGACGCCCTCGACGGCGACGGTGACGGCGGTCGCCTCGGTGCTGACGGCGTAGAAGGCTTTTTCCTCTTCGTCGTTCGCGATGACCACGGCGTAGGGTTTGATCTGCTCTTCACCGAACACGGTCAGAACGCCGTCTTTGATCTCGCCGGCGTAGTTCTTCGGGAGCAGTTCGTTTTTGGTGTAGACCGTGTAGGATTTGTGCGCTTTCTCATAAGCGGAGCGGATCTTGGACTCGAGCACGGCCTCGTTCACCGACTGTTTGGTCTTGTTCCAGAAGCGCTTGAACGCGTTCTCCTTTTTCTCTTCTTTGGGCTCTTCGGTCTTTTCTTCGGTCACGGTCTCTTCGGCTTTGACCTCTTCGTTGGTATCTTTTTCGTCAAACATGGCAAAAACTCCTTTTCATAAAATACGGCGCTTGCCGCTTTCAGTATATGTATTGTAGCACATTTTGCGTGATTTTGCAAGATAAAGTTAAAAGAAAGAAGATTTTAAAGAGAGAAACGCCATCATCCGTCGCCGAGATCCCCATACCGCCCGCCGCGGTATGGTCCTGCGGGTCCGACTGCAGCGCACGCGCCTCCGCTCAGGATGACGCTGCGCAGAAGGCAAGGTTGCGGCATATATCATTAAAAAAGGCCCCCGACGGGGCCTTTTTTCAAAAGATGGGGGTGTCGGGGTCTTCGACGATGGCGTCGAGGGCGTATTTGCCGTGCGGCGCGGGTTCGCGGCGGAACCATTTGCCGCGCGTGAAATCGGGGAAAGCGACGGGCGCGCCGCCCTCGGCGACAGACTGCTCGGAGAGGGGCGCGACAGCCATCCACGTCACGGTGTCGTAGGCGTCGATGGGCGTCTCGACGCCGGCTTTGACGCTTTCGATAAAGGCGCGCAAAACCAGCCAGTCCATGCCGCCGTGGCCGCCGCGGGAGCCCATTTCGACGTATTCGCGGTGCAGGGGGTGATCGTATTTTTCAAACATGTCGGCCTCGTTATTGAACACGCCCTCCTGCATGCCGTCGAAAAAGTAGGTGCATTTGTCGCCGGCGGATTCAAGGCACATGCCTTTGGTGCCGCGCACCGTAAAGTTGCGGCTGTAAAAGGGGCGGGGCAGGGTGGTGTCGAGCGTCAGGGTCACCGTTTCGCCGCCCGCGCAGGTCAGCACGGTGTTGACGACGTCGCCCTGTTTGAAATCGACGCCCGCCATGGGGTGATCGGCCGGCACATGATCCTTCATATAGGCCGTAAGACCGCGCGCCTTGCTCGCCACGGAATTGAGGGTGAGGAACCGGTTGCCGCGGTTGATGTTGAGGATCTTGGAGATGGGGCCGAGTTCGTGCGTCGGGTACTGCTCGGCGTTGCGGTGGGCGTATTCCGACAGGCGATAGTGATCGGTATCCACGGTGCCGTCGGCCTTTTGCTTGAACAGTTCCTCGTGGGGCAGAAAGTGGTGATAGCCGCCGTCGCAGTGCACGATCTCGCCGAAAAGCCCCTCTTTGACCATGCGCAGAGCCATCATCTCGCGGCGGCCGTAGCAGCAGTTTTCGAGCATCATCAGCGGCGCGTGCGTCTTTTCGTAGGCGTCGAGCAGGGCATAGCACTCCGAGATGTCGTAGGCGCAGCCGACCTCGATGGCGGTGTATTTGCCCGCGAGCAGCGAATCGACGGCCACGGACACGTGGGCGTTCCAGCCCGTCATCACGATCACGGCGTCGATCTCGGGGTCGGCCAGCAGTTCGTGATAGTCGGTGACGCAGGCGGGTTTCGGCAGGCCTTTTTCGGCGAGCAGGGCAAGCGTTTTTTCAAACGCGGCGGGATTGCCGTCGCAGATCGTTTTGATCTCGACGTCGCGCATGTCGGTTAAGCAGTGTTTGAGCACGCCGTAGCCGCGGCGGCCGAGGCCGACGTAGCCGACTCTGATCTTTTCTTTCATACGATAAAACCGTCCTTTCCCGCGGCGGGGCTTGACAAACGCCCCGGCGCCTGCTATCATTATATCACGGCAAAAACCGTAATTATATAGGATTTCCGTCATAAAATCTACGATAAAAGGTGAGATTATGAGAAAAAAGGAGATCGTCTATCCCTTTACCGTCACCTCTGTCAACTCGGCCTATGAATACTATTGGGACAAGGGCTTTTGCTTTGACGGCGAGCGCCACAACTTTTGGGAAGTGGTGTGCGTGCTGCGGGGCGAGGTCGAGGCGGTGGAGAACGAAAAAGTGTATATCGTGCGGGCGCATCACCTCATCTGTCACGCGCCGATGGAGTTTCACCGCATCCGCGCCTCGGGGGGCACCGAGCCGCATGTGCTGATCCTCTCTTTCTCGCACACGGGGGAACTGCCGCCGGCGCTCGGCGACGGGATATTCGCCCTTACGCCCGACGAGGTCGAGACCTACACCGCGCTGTTTGCCCGCATCAACCGCTGGTTCCGCGACGAGAGCGCGAACGAGGCGGGGGCGGAGCCGGCGCTGTCGCTTTCGGCGTTTCTCTCGCGCCTTGCCGCCGAGCACGTGCCGGAGAACAAGCCCGCCCGCACGGGGCGCACCGCCGAATACCGGCGGGTGATCGAGGTCATGCAGGAGGCGGTCTGTGACAATCTTTCGCTCGCCGAGATCGCCGCGCGCGCGGCCGTCAGCATCAGCACCGTCAAGTCGCTGTTCGCCGCCTTTTCGGGCGTCAGCCCCAAAAACTACTACGCGCAGCTGCGGGCGGCCGAGGCCATGCGATGCTTAGAGAGCGGTATGGCGGTGACCGAGGTGGCCGACCGGCTCGGCTTTTCTTCACCCAACTATTTTTCGCTGTTTTTCAAACGCAGTTTCGGCGTGCCGCCGGGACGGTGCAAGCGCTGAAACTCACCCCGTTACGGCACATTTTCAAGGAGGCTCCATGATACTCAACAACTACCACACGCACACCGTTTTTTCGGACGGCGTCGATACCGTGCGCGCCTGCGTTGAACAGGCGCGGGCGCGGGGCATGACGGGACTCGGCATATCCGACCACAGCATGACGCCCTTCGATCTTTCCTACTGCATGCGCCCCGAGACGCACATCGAGCGCTATGAGGCGACCGTAAAAGAGGAGGCCGCGCGCGCCGCCGCCGAGGACGGTTTTACGCTTTCGCTCGGCATCGAGTGGGACGCGGGCTCCGTCATCGAGCGGGAGCGCTATGCCTATACCATCGGTTCGGTGCACTACATAAGAAAAGACGGCGAGGTGTTTGCCGTAGACTGGGGCGCCGACAAGCAGGCGCTCTCGGTTGAAAAACTGTTCGGCGGCAGCAAACTCGACTACGCCAAATACTACTTTGAATCGGTGGTCGAACACCTGCGGAAGAACAAGCCCGACGTGGTGGGGCACTTTGATCTGCTCACCAAATACGGCCTTTTCGACGAGGAGGATCCCGCTTACCGCAAGATCGTGACCGACGCCATGGCCGAGGCCGTCCGGTACGTGCCGCTGTTCGAGATCAACGCGGGCGCGGTGGCAAGAGGCCTGAAAAAAACGCCGTACCCCAACCCCGTGTTTCTGCCGACGCTCTATGCGCTCGGCGGCCGCATTCTGATCAGCTCGGACGCACACAGGGCCGCGCACGTTGATTTTCTGTTCGACGAGATGCTTGCCATGGTCAAAAAAGCAGGCTTTTCGTCGGTGGCGCAATTTGAAAACGGGCACTTTGTTGACGTGCCCACAGACACGCTGTAAAAAAGTGTTTTCCTGCCCGAAAAAAAGCGTCTTTTCGCCTTGACATGCGGCGGGAGGGGGTCTATAATGAAAGAGCAAGCGGCGGGACGGAAAGCCCCTGAAGCCGCCGAAAGGAGTTTTATCATGTCAGAGAAAGTCGTATTCGTTCTGGTCGACGGCATGCGCCCCGACGGACAGCTTGGCTGCGGCCATCCTTTTGCCAAAAAGTTTCTTGAACTTTCGTCCTACTCCATGAAGGCGCAGACCGTTCTGCCCTCGTCCACCCTGCCGTGCCACATGTCGCTGTTCCACAGCGTCGATCCCGACCGTCACGGCATTATCACCAATACCTATGTGCCGCAGGTGCGCCCCATCAAGGGCCTTTTCGATCAGTTGGACGCCTACGGCAAAAAGTGCGCCATGTTCTATACCTGGGAGGAACTGCGCGACCTGTCGCGTCCCGACCATCTGCACACGACCGTTTGCTATAACCAGCACAAGCAGGAGAACACCGACCAGATGATCACCGACGCGGCGATCGCCTACATCAACAAGGAGTTGCCCGACTGCCTGTTCCTCTACCTCGGTGAGACCGACGAACGCGGCGGCCACAGCTGCGGCTGGATGAGCGAGCAGTATATGAAGTGCGTCTATAACGCCTGGGACTGCATCGAGCGGCTGTATCACAACCTGCCCGAAGGATACACCCTGATCACCACCGCCGACCACGGCGGCCACAACCGCAGCCACGGCAGCGACGACCCGCAGGATATGACCATTCCGATCTGCTTCTGCGGCCCGCGCTTCGCGGCCGGCAAGGAACTGAACGACGTTTCGATCAAGGATATCACCCCGACGATCGCCAAACTGCTGGAAGTTCCTTTTGCCCCCGAGTGGGAAGGGACGCCCAGATGCTGAGCGTTTCATCGTAATCTCTTCCGCCATGCTTCGTTGCTCCTCACCTACTCCCTCGACGTAGAAAACTACGCCATCGGGAGGGCGGTTCCGGTGCGCCTTGCCTGACGAAAGATATTATCGATGAAGGGAAAGTATCGATCTATTCCGCCATGCGGCGTTGCTCCTCGACTCGGACGGCTCGACATACGGGAGTATGCCATCGCCGCCGCTCGCTCGGTGCGCCTTGCCTGACGAAAGATTTTATCGATGAAGATATGAAAAAGCCCCCGAACGGGGGCTTTTTTCTTACTTTTATATCACGCGGTCGTTCGTGTTCTCGTCGTCGATCGCGACGGGCGTGCCGAGCTTGTCGGAGAGGAACGCGGCCTCCATGATCTTCATGGAGCGCAGCAGCTGCGCGTGGGTGACGATCTGCGTCGCCTTGCCGTCAATGGCGGCGACGAAGTTGCGGTAGTAGTCGTGCACGTCGACCTCGGGGCGGGGGATGATCTCCTCATAGGTGGTCGTCTCGTCGCGGGGGGCCATGGTCTTGGTGAAGCCCGCGTTGGTGACGACGGGGGCGACGTCCTTATCCTCCCAGGTGCGGCAGAGCACGAGGCGGCATTCGTCGCGCCAGTCGGCCACGCACCCCGTGCCGTTCGTGCCCGTGATGTAAAAGCGGGGCAGGGCGATGAAGTTGGTGGTGCCGACCTCGATGCGGGCGGTGAGACCGCCCTCAAAGTAGAGGTCGAGTTTGAAGCCGTCGTCCACTTCGTCGTTGGTGATGTGGTCGCACCGGCAATAGACTTTTTCGATCTTGCGGTCGTCGACGATGCCGAGCATCTGGTCGATGAGGTGCACGCCCCAGTCGTAGATCATACCGCCGCCGTGCTCCTTTTTGCCGCGCCAGTCGCCCGGGATGCCGCGGGAGCCCTGATAGCGCGATTCGACGGAGGTCACGCGCCCCAGCTTGCCGCTGTGATAGGCCTCGCGCGTCATGCGGTAGTCGCAGTCCCACCGGCGGTTTTGGTGCGCCGTAAAGAGGCGGTCGCACCGCTTGGCGACGGCGATGACGTCGGTCAGTTCCGCGGTCGAGAGCGTCACCGGCTTTTCGGAGATGACGTGTTTGCCCGCCTCGAGCGCCGCGATGGCGATGGGTCTGTGCCACTCGTTCGGGGTGGCGATGACCACGAAATCGACGGCGGGATCGGCCAGCAGTTCCGCCTGCGAGGCGTAGGCGCGAATGCCTTGCTCGCGCGCGAGCGCGCACCGCTCCTCTTTGATATCGTAAATACCGGCAAGATCGACCACGCCGGCCTCGAGAATGTGGCGGGCGTGCCAGCCGCCCATGCCGCCGTAGCCGATGATGGCGCAATTTTTTTTGTCTTTCATGTCATGTTCCTTTCGCGGGAGATTTCCGACACTTATTATAAAACAAAACCGCGGCGTGTGCAAGCGTTTTTGCATTTTCTGACGTTTTTTCGTAAAAAAGTGACATTGGGCGGGCGCCGCGGCCCCCTCTCATCGTCAAGTTGTCAATAAATTTTGAAAAATCTGTTGCAATTCGGCGAAACGTGGGGTATAATGATAAAAAAGCACGTCAGTGCGAAAAAGAAAGGAAAGATTACTATGGCAGCGGGTAAAAAGTATCACATTTCTCTGAACAAAGACGGCAAGTGGCAGGTCAAAGGCGAAAAGGCCGACAAGGCCCTGAAACTGTTTGACACGCAGAAAGAGGCGATCGCCTACGCCGAATCCGTCTCCGAGAACCAGGACGGCGACATCGTCATCCACAAAAAAGACGGCAAGATCAGAAAACAGGACTACAGCAAAAAGTAATGGAAAAGACGCTGTTTATCATCTACATCGTCTATCTCGCGGTTTTAAGCTTCGTCACGTTCTGCATGTACGGGGCTGACAAGCGCAAGGCCAAGAAAGGCAAGTGGCGCACACCCGAAAAGGTGCTGCTGCTCGCCTCGTTTCTCGGCGGCGCATACGGCGGTTTTTTAGCCATGCAGCTGTTCCGGCACAAGACCACCGCGGAGCATTGGTATTTTACCGCGGTCAACGTGCTCGGGCTCCTTCTGCACACGGCGGCCATCGTGTGCCTTGTCGTGTTCGTGCTGTGAGACGATCACAAATAAAAAATCCCCCCGTAAAACGGGGGATTTTTTATTTACCGCCGGATAAAAAGCGGCATGCCGTATTCGTCTCTGCCGTTTTCGGTGAAGCCGAGCGAGCGCCAGAAGCGGGCGGCGTTTTCTTTTTCGCAGTTGATCTCGTAGTAAAGAGCGCCGTCGGCTTTGGTATAGGCCTCGAGCGCCGCGAAACAGCGGTGGCCCGTGCCGCCCCCACGAAAGGGCGGAAAAACCCAGAAGTCGAGGATAAAGCACTTGCCGTCCTCGCTTTGGTAGGTCGTATATTGCGCCGCGCCGATCCTTTTGCCGTTTTCGGTGAAGTAGACCATGTGGTGGCGGTCTTTTTTTCTTGTCATGTGCGCCCGTATCACGTCCCGATATTCGTCGCCCGAAAAATAGGCAATATCCTCGTCGTCCTCGACGATGCCGTCTTTTGTCAGGTAGTCGAGGTGCAGTGCCCAAAACTCGGCGATGCGGGCGACGGGGATCTCTTCGATGCCGATCACAGTTTTAAGAGCGCGGGGATCTCGTCCCAGCCGCGCGGCATTTTCGGCTCTTCGACAAAGCCGAAGGAGCGGTAAAGTTTTCGCGCGACCTCGTTCTCCGGCTCGTAGGAGAGCCAGCAGTATTCCGCAGGCCCCGCGGGGCAGGTGCGGATATAGTCGAGCGCCAGCTGCATCGCTTGTCTGCCGTAGCCCTTTTGCTGATACCTTTGGTCGATCATAAAGCGCCAGAACAGATAGTTGCCCCACGTGTAATCGGGCGTTTCCTCTTCGTCATCGTCGCCCTCGTCGTCTTCGCCGCCGTCCTTTTTGACGAAGTAACCGATCATCAGAAAGCCGACGGGCGTCTTTCCGACGTAAATGCCGAAAGGCTTTGCAAACTGGCCCTCCGCACCCGTGGCGTAGGCCTCGGCCAGACTGTAGATATTGCTGGCGACAAAGTTCTTTTGTTCGTCGGTGACGGAGAGTTTGATCAGGTCTTCGAAATTGTCGGTGTCCACGTCGACGAGACACACTTTGTTATCTTGCTCCATTTTACGTTCTCCTTGCTGTCATAGCGTTTTTCTCGCCCCGTTCGGGGGCTTTTTGTTTACAGTTTCAGCACGGCGGAGATCTCGTCGTCCTCGCCGTAATAGCCGGGCTCGTTGAGTTCCGTAAAACCGAGCGAGGCGTAAAGCCGCTTGGCCGCCTCGTTTTCCGGCGCGTAGGAGATGACGCAAAAGTCTGCCCGACCGGCGGGGGCCGTTCCCGCGAATTCGACGGCCCGCAAAAGCGCCTCTTTGCCGTATCCCCGCCCCTGATAGCGCTTGTCGATCATCAGGCGCCAGATATAGTAAAAATATTTGTCTTTGTAGAACCGATAGGCGTCGCTCTGCAGCCACGCGTCACGCTTGTAGCCCGACCAGTCGTTGAAGTAGGAGAGCATGATAAAGCCCACGGGCGTTTTGTCGCGATACACGACAAACGGAAAAACGGGTTTTCCCTCGGCCAGCCACAAGTAAGCGTCCACAAGGCTCCTTTCGTTGGTCGGCAAAAAGGCACGTTGTTCTTTGGTCACGCGGAGTTTTAACACGTCGTCCGCGTTGTCGTCGGTCACTTTTTCCAGTCGGATCATACGTTCTCTCCTTTGATGTGCATCGTTTGAAATGACCTTGTCCCACGGTTCTTTTTTCAGTATATCATATTTTGTCCGCAGCGGCAATACGGTCTCGTAAAATCGTCGTTTTGCCGTCTTGCAAAACGCGGCGCCGTGTGGTATACTTGGCTTGATACTTCCGCTTCGGCGGCCGGGGAGGCAACTATGGACTTTTTTGAAACGATCCGAAAGATCGGGGAGATGAAGCAAAACGGCAAACAACTGCCGATCACCAAAGGGCATTTCTTTTTGCCCGACGGTTCGGTGCTCGCCTATCCGCGCACGTTCGGCAACACCCGTCAGCCGTATCTTCGTGACGGCATGATGCTGTGGGCCTACGGCTGCGGCTATTTCCGCGCGCAGGACGGCGCGTTCAACATTTTTCCGGAGGTCGACGAGGGGGACGAGCCGCACGTCGCGTTTTTCGCCACCGTCGGCGGCGAGACGGTCGCCCTGCTCGGCATGCCGATCCTTGAAGAGCCGTGCGTGCGGTCGCGCTACACCGTTTTTGCAGACAACGCCGTGTACTATTTCACCGAGACCGAGGGTCTGACGTTCGTGCTGCGCGCCTTTATCTCCGAAGATAAGGAGATACACTTTTCGCTCGCCATCCTGCCGGACGACGACGCGCCGCGCGAGGTGACCGTTTCTTCCTATTTCAATCCGTACCTGCGCAACGACAACAACCACCACGCGCTGTGGTACCGCTATTTCAAAGAGGGCAGGGTCGTTGATCCCGAAACGGTCGCGTTTTACGTGACCGAGGGCAACCGCAAGGATTGCGATATCTTTCACCTCGGTATCCGCCAGACCGCCGCGGAAGGGTGCGACGTGCGCTATCACGAGCAGACCACCAGCCGCTCGCAGTTCAACGGCGGCACCAATTACAACGTCAACAACGCCAAAGCAGCAAGACTCGGCAAGATCGACGACCCCATTCATTGTACGGCTTTCAACGACTACGCCATCGCCGGCGACGTGGCCACGCTGTCGCTCTCGGGTCCCGCCCGCGTGGAGTACCGCTTTGCCCTCTCCAACGACAAGGCCGCTTTGTCCGGTGCGATCGTCGACGAAAAGTTCCGGGCCGTCGACAGACCCATGAAGAGCAGTCTTTCTTTTGAGATCGGGGGCGTTGAAAACGTGCCGTTTTCGGCCGGGACGCTGACGGCGTTTTTGCGCAAGGTGCAGTATCAGGTCAACATCTGCGCGCTCGGCAAAGATATGGGCGGCGGCGGCAACATCGGTTATCGGGATATTGCCCAGCAACTGGAACAATGCCAGATCTGGAACCCCGCGGACGCCCGCGCCAAAATGCTGACGGTGCTCGACCACATGTTTCCGGATGGGCGCGCGCCCCGTTCCTTCACGGTGCCGACGCCGGGCGTTGTACCTTCCATGGATCTCGCGGACTATATCGACATGGGCATCTGGATGATCAACGCCCTCGACTTTTACCTGCGCTTTACCGGCGACTATGCCGTGCTCGACGAGGTCTCGGGCTACTATGAGATCGTCGATGAGACGGCCGGCGTCGTCAGACGGTCCGACGTGCGCGACAGCGTGCTGTGCCACCTTTTGCGCATCGCCGATCGTCTGGTGTCCAACATCGCGCCCGACACGGGCTGCCTGCGCATGCGCTACGCCGACTGGAACGACGCCATCGACTCGCTCGGCAACACCAAAGACCCCGGGCAAAAATTCGGCACCGGCGTCTCGGTCATGGCGACGCTGCAGGCCTATGAAAACCTGCTGTTCCTATGCCGCGTACTGCAAAGAGTGGGCGGTCACGAGCAAAAGATCGCCGCGTATCGGGCGGCTATGCAGACCATTCGGCAGGGCGTGTTCGCCTATGCCATCAAAGAGAAGGACGGCGAGCGCCGCATCCTGCACGGCTGGGGCGACCACCGGGCGTTTGAGATCGGCGGTTTTTCGGATATCGACGGCAAATCGCGCATCTCCTCGACCTCGGTCTCTTTCTTCGCGCTGTCCCACCTGTACGATCCGTCGTATGAAAAGGATATCCTCGCCGCTTACGAAAAACTGGACGATAAATACGGCTACCGCACCTTTGACGTGCCCTTTGCCCCCGATCTCAAAGGCGTCGGCCGCATCGGCAAACTGCCGCCCGGCACCGCCGAGAACGCGGGCACGTACATTCACGCCGCGCTGTTCGCCGTGCTGGCGCTGTACCGTATCGGCTGCGGGCGCGAGGCGACCGCGCAGCTGAAAAAACTCCTGCCCATCTCCTACGGGGAGGTGGATAAGACCCCGTTCGTCATGCAGAACGCCTACTGCTACAATCCCCGCATCCACGTGGACGGCTCCGCCCTGAACGACTGGTTCACCGGCAGCGCCGCCGTGCTGATGAAAGTGGCCGTCGCCCACCTGTTCGGCATTCGGCCGGGGGACGATTATCTGACCGTCGCGCCCGCGAAAGACGGGTTTTTGACAAGTTTTCGCGTGACGTTCACGGTGCACGGCAAGACCGTTTCGCTCCATGCCGAAAAAACGGGCAAGCCCGCCGCCGCACTCAACGGCCGGCCCTGCGACCCCGCAGGCATCCCGTATGCGGAACTCCTTGACAAAAACGAACTTACACTGACGTTCTGATAAGAA
>Ga0310690_10004572_pt1 | contig 19513 bp, 20 predicted proteins | sample AusTroGonzalo_MG_2_FD_207661 | JGI IMG/M metagenome (GOLD analysis project Ga0310690, IMG submission 207661) | Bovine rumen microbial communities from tropical cattle in Woodstock, Queensland, Australia - Gonzalo_04 (v2) (version 2) | ecosystem: Host-associated > Mammals > Digestive system >...
CTCGACATTTTAAGAAAAAGCACTTTTTCGCGTGAAGGGTGGTCTGAGATGAAGCAAAAGGGAAAAATAAATAGAAACACCATAAAAAATGATCTGAAAGAGCAACTGAGAAAAAACGGCAACACCAGCAGGTACTATCTTGATCTTATCGAAGATTACATGAATCTTTGGGACACGAAGAACTCTCTATTCGAGGATATAAAAGAGAGGGGGGTGGTCTGCGCCTATAACAACGGCGGCGGCCAGTCCGGGTTTAAACAGAACGACAGCGTAGCAGCTGTCCTGAAGGTCAACGGCCAGATGACAAAGATCCTCGATAGCCTCGGTATTAAGCCGTCACTTGTAGTAGTGGACGACGAGGATGACGAAGACATCGACCTCTAAATACAGCCGGCACATCACTCCGTTCATGGAGTTGGTCGAGTCCGGACAGCTAAGAACATCGAAGGAAATTAAGGCTCTTGTCAATCATATAAAATGGTGTTTTGACAACGAAAACATATTTATCGATGACGATCTGGCGGACAAATACCTCGGGATGTCTAAGTACTTCCCATATGACAAGGTATTCCCCTGGCAGGAGTTCGTCCTGACGCTTCACGATTGCTGTTTTTATCGTGATTCAGTCATACCCCGCTGGCCCGATCTGTTTTGCATGATAGGTCGAGGAGCTGGGAAGGACGGAACCATAGCCCTTGAATCGACTATGCTTGCATCGCCGTTCAACGGGATCAAAGGATACGACGTCGATATCTGTGCGAATAATGAAGAACAGGCACTCCGGCCGGTGCTCGATATTGTCTCGGCTTTTGACGGTGCCGCCCCGCCGGAGAAAAAGAAGCTTAAGAAATACTTTCACTGGCTTAAAGAATCAGTCGAGTGTACAAAGACTCAGGCTATGATCCGGGGCAGGACCAACAACCCGAAAGGGAAGGATGGTATGCGTTCCGGCATAGTGGTCTTTAATGAGATACACCAATATGAAAACTACAGCAATATAAACGTCTTTACAACCGGCCTCGGTAAGCATCCGCATCCGAGGCGGTCGTATTTTACAACGAATGGTGATGTGAGAGAGGGACCGCTTGATGACCTGCTCGACACATCAGAAGGAATCCTTTTTGGCGGCGATCCTGATAACGGGTTGCTGCCTTTTATATGCCGAATTGACAGCAAGGATGAAGTGCATGATCCGGCAAATTGGGAAAAAGCGAACCCATCGCTGCCATACCTGCAGCCACTCCGTCAGGAGATAGAGAAGGAATACAGGGACTGGGTAAAGAGCCCCGCAAGACTGCCGGCCTTCATGACCAAAAGGATGAACTTCCCTGACGGTTCCAGCGAGATTGTGGTCACGGATTACGAGAACATCAAGGCAACGAATGAGGAGCTGCCGGACCTTACCGGATGGAACTGTGTGGTCGGGATCGACTTTTCAAAAGTTACCGACTGGGTAAGTGTAGATATGCACTTTAAACAGGGCGACCAGAGATATGACATCTCACATTCCTGGATATGTACAGCCTCGAAAGACATTCCCCGGCTGAGATGTCCGTGGAAGGAATGGGTAGAGCAGGGACGCCTCACGCTGGTCGATGATGTGGAAATACATCCGGAATATATCACAGACTACATATCCCGGTATAAGACAGTGTACACGATACGCGGGATAGCGATAGATGACTTTCGATATGCACTCATGGCCAGAGCGCTGAATGAGATCGGCTTTGATCCGAAGGAGAAGAAGAACCTGAAGCTGGTAAGGCCTTCGGACATTATGAGAGTAGCCCCGGTCATTGATTCGGTGTTTGCGAATCATAACTTCATCTGGGGCGACGCTCCGGAGCTGAGATGGGCCACAAATAATACAAAGCTTATTCGGTACGGACGCAAGCTCGGAACGACAGGGGATGCCGACATAGGCAACTATGTGTATGGAAAGATAGAAGCAAAGAGCAGAAAGACAGACCCTTTTATGGCATTGGTAGCGGCCATGACCATAGAAGACAGGATTATCGAGAGGCGATCAGGCAAGAGAAGGGATCTCGGCATGATCACAGGTTAAGGAGTAGACATGGCTTTCAATATTTTCCGATGGATGACAAAAAAGACAGACGACGAAAACACTCAGGTCGGACGGAATGTGAATATTACAAATTTCCTCGGAGAGGATGAAGGCAGTTTTCAAGTAGATGTCGGACTGTATATCCAGTGTATGGCTTTTTGGGCCGCAGTCAGGAAGATAGGCTCAGCAATCGGGGCTGTAGAGTGGCAGACGATAAGACGCGGCAACAGTGTCAAGTCAAGCGAATACTGGTGCTGGAACTTTGACCCGAATCCGAATCAGACCCGACAGGACTTCTTTCAACAGCTGATAGCGGAGCTGTACCTGCATCAGCAGGCACTGATCATTGAGACCCGCAAAGGAAACAGATATATAGCTGATGCGTTTACAGTGACTCAACACATAGACGGTGACATCTATACGGATATTGTGATCCGCGGTGAGTCGTATCCTGGAGTATTCAGGTCATCCGACGTGATGCTCATTACATTACCAGGCTTCAATATTAAATCGGCTCTTGATGCAGTAGCCGCCAATAACGGTCAGATGATAAAGAGCGCGACCGGAAATTTCTTAAGAGGGCAGGGAACAAGAGGAATCCTGAATATCTCAGATACGGCAGAAGCTCAGGCGGATTTTGAAGAACATTACGAAGATCTTGTGAATGAGAAGTTCAAGCAGTATTTCAACAAAGCAAATGCTGTACTTCCTATGTGGGAAGGCTTCGAGTTCAAGCAGACCGAGACAACCGGCGGCAGCACAAAATCAAACCTGACAGGATCCCGAGACATCAAGAACATGATGGATGACATAGTGGAGTATACAGCCGAGGCATTCGGCATCCCTGCATCGATGCTTACAAGTGAGGGCGCAACCGACGAAGACTTCCAGATGTTCATGACGTATCCGGTGAAGCCAATCGTGGAAGCGATCACGAACGAGATGAACCGCAAAATATACAATCAAAAGCTGGTATTTGCTGGCACGTACATAACTCCGAACCTCGCGAAGGTTAAATATACAGATGTATTCGATGTGGCCAATCCTATCGACAAGCTGATAGGTTCCGGAGCATTCTGCGTGAACGACGTAAGAATGAGGCTCGGCCTTGATGTGATTGATGAAGACTGGGCTTGGCGGCATTGGATGACAAAGAACTACTCTCCGACAGAAGAACTTCTGGAAGGAGTAGATGATAAATCAGTTGCACCGGTGCAACAACCCACCGGGGACGAAAACAAGGAGGAAGAGAAGGATGAAGAATCAGAAGAGTAAATACTATACTCTCGAGTATCGTCCTGAAGAAAAGGCGGCAGATATCTACATCTTTGGTGCAATCACTTCCTGGGCGTGGGAAGAGCTCGGTGAGATGTCAAGCTATGGGCTCGTTAAGCAGCTTAAGGAGATTCCCGAAGATGCGGCCATAACCGTACACATCAATTCGAATGGCGGCGAGGTCAAGGAAGGGCTGGGTATCTACAACGCCTTAAAAGGACGAAATGTGACGACGATCTGTGAAGGATTCGCCGCAAGTGCTGCCAGCGTAGTGTTCTGTGCAGGCACTACAAGAATAATGCAGCCCGCAAGTCTTTTATTCGTGCATCAGGCACTAATGGCTACAATCGGCAATGCTGATGAACTTGAAAAGGATGCTCAGGACTTAAGGAAGATGACAGAGGCTGTGATCAACGCCTATAAGGAAGCAGGCGTGAATCTGGAAGATGACGCGATTATGGATCTGCTGAGGGCTGAGACCTGGATAGCTCCGGATGAAGCTCTCGAGTACGGATTCGCAACTCAGATATCAGATGATGAGCCTGAAGAGGGTGTATATGCGAATGATGCCATGATGTCAATCATGGAAGCGGTCAAGAGACCTGCAAACAGTCGCAAGTCAACGATCGATATCGAGATCACCAATATGGACGGATGTATCGATGTCATGAAAAACTTCACCGAGGCAGCAAATAAGCTCTGTGAAATGTTCGAAGGACGCGAAGAAGAAGCAGCAGATATGTTCTTTGCGGACGAAGACGAAGCCACAAATACCTCACCGATTCCGGCGGGGGTGGAGCATAAAGGCTTTTTCAATCTTGGAAAAGCTGAGTAACAATCAATCAGCCGGACACGGCAAAGGAGGGACAAGTAAATGATAAACAAAGATGTGCTTAACGAAACACAGCTCGAGATTACTCAGAAGATCTCAAATGCAGCTCAGAACGGCAATCAGAAAGAGTTCGAGAACGGACTTCAGGAGATGTTCCAGAACATCCACGATCAGATCATAGCCTCAGCTGCATCAGTACAGAACACAGCTGACGTGGCAGTGCTTGCTCAGAGAGGCGTTCGTCAGCTCACATCCGAGGAGAGGAGCTTCTACAACAAGGTCATCGATGCTATGAAGGCATCAAACGCATCTAATCCCATGATGGCGCTCACCAATGTAGACAAGACCTTCCCTCTTACCATAATCACCCAGGTTATGGAAGACATGAAGCAGGCTCATCCGCTTCTTGCTGCAGTTGATACCGTATCCGTAACAGGCCTTGCAAAGATCCTGCTTAACACGGATGCAGGCGACAACGCAACATGGGGAGCCCTTGAAAGCGAGATCACAAAAGAAATCGCCAGCGGATTCCGTGAGATCGATATGACTCAGAACAAGCTCTCAGCTTATATGCCTATCTCTATAGATATGCTTGAGCTCGGCGCTAACTGGCTTGATTCCTATATCAGGACCTGCCTGTCTGAGGCACTGGCAATCGGATTCGAGAACGCAATCGTAACCGGTACCGGTAAGGACATGCCGATAGGTATGGATCGCCAGGTACAGGAAGATGTTACGGTAGTAGGCGGCGTATATCCTAAGAAGGAAGCTATCGCCATCACAGACCTTAAGGTTGCTACATATGGAAATCTCGTAGCACAGCTTGCTGTAAACGAGCAGGGCAAGAGCCGCGCGGTTCGCGACCTTATCCTCGTATGCAATCCGCAGGACTACTACAAGCTGGTACTTCCTGCTACAACGATCATGACTCCGGATGGCAAGTATGTCAACGACGTGCTTCCTTATCCTACCACCATCATTCCTTCGGTGGCTTGTGCTGCTAATGAGGCTATCCTTGGTATGGGTAAGAGGTATTTCCTCGGCGTAGGCGGCAAGAGAGGCATCCAGTTCTCAGACGACTACAAGTTCCTCGAGGATCAGAGATACTACAAGATCGTAGCATACGCTAACGGTCGTGCTAAGGACAACAACAGCTTCTTGAGGCTCGACATCAGCGGCCTGAAGAGACTGGTACCTGAGGTCATTACCATTGACCCGTCAAATTTTTAGTAAGCTTGGATGTCAAAGCTGACGTACATGCAAGCGTATTAGGGTACACTGTCAGCAACCTGCAGAGCGGCGTAACCGTAGAGAGCAATGAAATCTCAGGTACACTCGCCTATGTTGATGACTTTACCGGATTCAGCGGAGATCCTGAACTTCAGAAGGGTAACTTCTTAGCTCTGTCATTCGACAGCGATCCTGCAGCCGACAAGATGACTGTAGAGTTCGTAGGAGCTCAGATCAGTCACGGAGAGCAGGAACTTGATTCCGATAAGGACTGTGTATTCCGTATCACCAACAAGGATACTCAGAGCATTGTATTCAGGGCATATAAGAAGGGTGAAGTAACCACAAGGGCTTACAACCTCAGCAACCTTGTCCTGGAATCAGCAGAATAGGAGGCAAACCATGAGAGTACATTGTACTATAGCAGCCGGCGGCGATTCCCCGAAGGGAAACGTAAAAGCTGAGCAGCCTAAGAAGGATAAGAAGAGTAAGTAGCAGGAGGTAAGTGCGATGAGCGCCATAGTTATATCCGAGGAGCTTCTTGCTGAAGCGAAGAACTTCCTTGACATTACCTGGGAAGATGAAGATAGCGATGCTAAGCTCGAAGGGCAGCTGAGGCGCGGAATAAGTTATATATCGGCGAAGACCGGCGTTGATACGTCGGCCTACGCCGGTAAAAATACAAATTATCGCGCTCAGGAGCTCTTGTTCAACTATCTTCTATATGATCGTGCCGGTGCGGTCGATCAGTTCAAAAAGAATTACCGGTCCGATATAGTCGGGCTGAGGATGATATGGGAGGTAGCCAATGCGTCCGAATCAACCAGTTGAAACATTCCCAGACGGGATTGTGGAAGTACATACTGAAGCAAATAGGACGATAGGCGACTCTGTGATAGCAAAGCTGAGGTTCGAGGAACAGTCGGTCGGCGTGCGGAGATATTACGAGTCACAGTCATCTGCCGAGGGCAATCGTATTGACAGAGTAATCAAGGTGCCACACACGAAGCTGGTAAACCGGATGAACATTGCAATAATGATCACCGAAGACGAACGGCAGTACAGGATAGTCCGTATCCAGGAAAAACCGGAACGGAACGTAGACTTATGGGAGCTGCAATCCGTACAGATTAAGTACAGACCTAAACCTGTAGAGCCCACTCCGGATCCAACGCCGGAGCCGACGCCCGACCCGGTGGAACCTGAAGAACCGCAGGGGTGATGTATGTCGAATGTAAAGTGCAAAATCGATGATCTTGATAAGGTTATAGGCGATATCCTGGAAGAATATGCTGATGACTTCATGGAACAGACAAAACAGGCCGTGAAGAAGGTCGCAAAGATTGCCAAGGAAGAAGTACAGTCTAAAGCGCCAGTCGGAAAACATACCAAACAAAAAGGAAGGTATAAAAAGGGTTGGACAGTTAAAGAAGAGACGGTCAACCGGATGCGAGCCAGCGCGATCGTTCACAACCGAACGGATTATCAACTTGCACATCTCCTTGAAAAAGGGCATGTCCTCAAACGGGGAGGCCGTACACTCGGACGCATACCGGCTCAGGTGCACATAGCACCAGCTGAAGAACATGCTATCAAAAATATGGAGGAGGCCATAGAGAAAATTGCGAAAGGATGAAATCATAAAGGAAATCTGTGACCAGCTGGTACAGAATGAGACGATTGAGGGCTACGCATATGACCATTTCACGGATGAAGACCCGATATCCCTGCCTTTTGCAGTTTATCGACGTGTAGCCACTCAGAGCTTTTCGGCAGACGACAAGACTTATCATCATGGCGACAATGTGGACTTGGAGCTGTACAGCTCCGATCCGGAAGAGATGGCAGACATCATGGCCGCAGTCGAAGAAAAGCTCGAAGCAGCAGAATTGTTTTACACTATAGCCGCAGACACGGCTTACATAGACTCAGAACAGATGTATGAGTCTTTATATGAACTTTAAAACCATAAGGAGGTAAAAGAAATGGCAAATAAGGTTAAGTATGGCCTGAAAAATGTCCATGCGGCAGTAGTAACTTTCGATGAGAACGGATATCCTACGTTCGGCGTCCCGAAAAGGATACCCGGAGCAGTAAACCTGTCACTGGATAAGAGTGGAGATCCCACGGAGTTCTATGCAGACGACGACAAGTATTATGTAGTGAACAACAACAATGGATATGAGGGCGATCTTGAAATCGCACTTGTACCGGAGTGGTTCAAGACTGAGATCCTGAAGGAAACAAAGGATTCAAACGGCGTTCTTCTTGAAGACGCTGATGCTCAGAGTGTTCATTTTGCGCTCATGTTTGAGTTCACAGCTGATCAGAAAGCCATAAGACATGTCCTGTATAACAATACAGTGACACGGCCCAAGCTGGAAGGCAAGACCAGAGAGGATTCAACCGAGGTCAAGACAGATACTCTTACAATCAACTCGGCACCTTGTAAATTCAACATAAGCGGCTATGATGTAAGGTTCCCGAAGGCATCATCAGGAGAGGATACCACTACGACTGCATACAATAACTGGTATTCATCAGTATATATCCCTGATCAGCTTCCTACAAGCATTCAGATCAGCGGTGGCTCATCTGTAGCAGTAAATGCGGAGCTGACACTTACAGCAATCACGGTACCTGCCGATGCAGATGTGAACTGGGCAAGCTCAGACACAGACGTGGCAACAGTTACAGCTGGCGTGGTTGAAGGTGTAGCAGCCGGAACCGTGAGGATTACAGCTGAGCTGGATGATGATCCGACCAAGTTCGACACGAAGATCGTTACCGTAACGGCTTCATAAGAGAATAACGACTATACTTATCAGACCCCTGCTCGATACCGGGCAGGGGTTTTTGTGAAAAGGAGAAAAGCATGTACAAAGAGATTGAGATGTTAATGGCAGATGGAGAAGCCAAAGCTATACCCATGAAAGCAACAGGTTCGACCTGTTTGAGATATAAGCAGTTCACAGGGAAAGAGTTGATGAAGTCAATACTTAAAGCAGCAAATGCGCTCACAAATGGCTTCAATTCAGAAGAAATATCAGAAGAGGCGGATGTAGATGAATTCCAGCAGATCATATCATCCCTGGCATTCATAATGAACAAACAAGCTCTTGGCGACGATATGAACAGGCTTAGCGAGAATGAATATGTTGATTGGCTCGATGAATTCGACTCGGGGGCATTCACACAGAACGCAGGAGTCATCATAGACCTGTATATGAACAACACATTGGGAACGAGCGTCGCAAAAAAAAATCCCGTCCGACTGACAGAGAAGTAAATACAGCCCTGTATTTATTAAGGGCCAAACAAATAGGAATAACTATTGACGAACTGGATCAGCTGGATGAGGGCATGGTATACGACATGATCACCGAATCCATAAATGATACAGTCACAGACGCATATACAGAATTAGCAACACAGGAAGATTTTGATAACTTTTAAGGTGAGCACATGGCATCAGGAAGAATCAAAGGAATCACAATCGAGATAGATGGCGATACCACCAAGCTAACCAACGCCATTAAGCAGTCAGAACAGCAGATCAGGCAGAGCACAAGCAATCTGAAGGATATCGACAAGCTACTGAAAATGGACCCGGGCAATACCGAGCTCCTGACTCAAAAATATAAGAACCTGCAAACGGAGCTTGAAGGGGCAAGGGATAAGCTGACCAAGCTCAAAGAAGCTCAGGAGCAGATGGTCAAAGAGGGTAAGGTAGGTACCGAAGAATATGACGCCCTGCAGAGAGAGATAGTTGAGACAGAGCAGAAGGTCAAAAGTCTTACCAACGAGATGAAGGAATTCGGTTCTGTATCAGCTCAGAAAATAGCAGCCGCCGGAGAGAAAATGAAAGACTTCGGCGATAAGGTATCGAGAGTCGGTACTGGCCTAACCGCTGGAATAACCGCTCCTGTTATGAGTATAGCGACAGCTGCAGTCAAGACTACAGCAGAATTCGACACATCCATGAGTAAGGTTGCTGCTATTTCCGGAGCCACAGGAAGCGAATTCGAAGCCCTCAGAAATAAAGCCCGCGAAATGGGTGAAACAACAAAATATACAGCTTCAGATGCTGCAGAAGCTATGAACTATATGGCGATGGCCGGATGGAAAACACAGGACATGCTCGATGGTATAGCTGGCGTAATGAACCTTGCGGCAGCTTCGGGGGAAGACTTGAGCACTACATCTGATATCGTAACAGATGCGCTTACTGCATTCGGGCTCAAAGCATCCGATTCATCACACTTTGCTGACATCCTGGCCAAAACTGCCGCAAATGCGAACACTAATGTAGGTATGATGGGCCAGTCATTCAAGTATGTGGCACCTGTGGCGGGAGCTATGGGATACAGTGCTGAGGACTGTGCTATTGCACTGGGCCTTATGGCCAACTCCGGTATCAAGGCGGATATGGCCGGTACTTCTTTGAGAAATATGCTCACGAACATGGCCAACCCTACAGAATCAATGGCTATGGCTATGGATAGGCTTGGATTGTCTCTCGCGGATGATCAGGGGCATATGTATACCCTTCAGGAGCTCATGAATCAGCTCCGTAAAGGCATGACGGAAATAAACATGCCGCTCGAGGAATACAATGCACAATTAGATCAGCTTGATAAGCAGCTCGAGGATGGAACGCTTACTCAGAAAAAATATGATGCCGCACTCGAAGAATTAAATAAAGAGGCTTTTGGAGCTGAAGGAGCTGAAAAAGCAAGAGCTGCCGCTATGCTCGGCGGTAAAAGGGCAATGGCCGCATTACTTGCAATATCGGAAGCCGCTCCTGAAGACTACGCAGCTCTTACTGAATCAATATATAACTGTGAAGGCGCCGCTCAACAGATGGCAGATACTATGATGGATAACGCTGAGGGACAATGGCAGATTCTTTTGTCCAAGGTTCAGGAATTAGCAATATCCATAGGTGATATCTTAATGCCGGTCGTCAGAGATATTATCGATTATCTTCAGCAGCTTGTTGATAAATTCAATAGCTTAGATGACAGCCAGAAGGAGTTAATTGTAAAGATAGCACTCGCCGCGGCGGCGGTTGGCCCGGTACTGATAGTTATTGGTAAAGTAATCACCGCAATAGGGACCATCATGACTTTTGTTCCTCAGATAGTAGGCGCAATAGGCGCTATCGCTACGTTTATCACAGGCACAGCAATTCCCGCAATAAGCGGACTGATAGCAACAGCTGCTCCTCTCATCGCGGCAGCCTTACCTGTCATAGCGGTTGCCGGCCTTGTGGTTGCTGCCGGCGTCCTGGTTGTTAAGAACTGGGATGAAATAAAGGAAGCTGGGGCATTGCTGGTAGAGAGAACTCAGGAACACTGGGAAAATATCAAAAACAATGTAACCGAGGCGGCAAGCACTCTCAAAGAGCGGACGACAGAACACTTCGAAAATCTGAAGCAGGGCATCAGTGAAAGATTCGATCTGATTGTCGAGGCGGCCAATACTCTCAATGAAAGAACGACAGAACATTTTGAAAATCTGAAGAACAACCTGCAGGAGAGATTCAACATAATTTCCGAGGCTGTAAGCACCTTTAAAGATCAGGCTGTAGAACACTTCGAGAACTTCAAAAACAGTGTGAGAGAGAGGTTCGAGAACGTACAAGAGGCAGCTAATACCTTCAAGGAGAGGATAAGAGAGAACTTCGACAGCGTGAAACAGAAGATAGATGATGCTATAAACGCCGTGAAGCAGAAGTTCGAGGATATGAAGAACGGGCTCAATTCAGCGATTGATAACATCAAGCAGAAACTCGATACCTTCAAACAGAAGTTCGATGATATTAAGTCGCATATCCAGGGTGTGGTTGACTGGCTTAAGGGATGCTTCAACTTCGACTGGAAACTGCCGGATCTTAAACTGCCACATATAAGTATAAGCGGTTCATTCTCCATAGATCCGCCATCGGCTCCGCATTTTTCCATAGACTGGTATGCAAAAGCGATGGAAAAAGGAATGATCTTGAACTCTCCTACTATCTTTGGGGCAGCAGGCGATAAGCTCTTAGGAGCTGGCGAGGCAGGATCCGAGGCAATAGTAGGAACAGATTCTCTGCAGAGCATGATAACCAGTGCAGTAGCAGCCGGAGGATATGGCGGCGATATCATCATTCCGTTATATGTTGGGAACACGAGACTGGAAACGATGGTTGTCAAGGCTCAGCAGATAAATGATTACAGATCAGGAGGGCGATGATGGTCAATGTATTAAAAGTAAACGGTGAGTGGTTGCCTACTCCTGAAGGCGATCTCTCATATACAGACGAAAAGATAATGTCTGAGAGCGAATCAGAAGCCGGTACCACTCTTGCGCTGATCACAAGGGTGAGCCGGCTTAAAATAAAAGGCAGGTGGCATCTATCGGGCATATGGGCCGAGAAGTTCCGGGCGCTCCGGAATGAAGACACAGTAACAGTCGAAGCATACTATCCGAATAGGAACACACTCACATCAAGAGAGTGTTTTTTTGAGGTGACAAGTGAGACGCACTTAACCAATGCCAGAAAGCAGCTGCCACATGAAGGCGGCCTGTATGAAGTTGATGTCGAGATAAGGGAATTATAAATGTACAGTGTATCAAACGCTTATAAGGTCGCTATGGCCAAACCTGTACAGCAGGGTAAGCTGTCGGGAACAATTGCATCAGCGAAAGGATCTTGGAGCGTTGACTATACCGAGAACAACATTGAGAAGGGATCCTTCTCTCTGACGAATCAATGCTCCGGAAACGATAATGTCGAGATCGGGACGGTATACACAGCAGAACTTGACTGTGTGTTCATGGATGTAGGTATAGAGAGGTATCAGTGGCTTGATGCGGTCCTTACTCCGTTTCACTCATTAAGGCTGGACGACGGGACATATGAAGCGGTTCCCCTCGGCGTATACATTATCAAGGAAGCGAACTGGGTAAAAAACGGTGTCGAGATCAAAGCTTATGACAACATGGTCAAGCTCGATAAGACCTGCAATATCAAGACCATGCAGGGAAGCATATTCAGTTTTTTATCTATGGCCGCGCTGACTTGCAAAATAGAGCTTGCTCAGACAGAACAGGAGATACAGGCGCTCCCGAACGGAGATACTGACCTGACGCTGTTTGTGGAAAATGATATCGAGACTTGGCGCGATCTTGTGTCATGGTGCGCTCAGACAACTGGCACATTCGCCACTATGAACAGGCAGGGCAAGCTCGAGCTCAGGCAGTACAAGACCGAACCGGTAGATGAGATAGGCTGGGAGAGACGTATAAACGGAGCTAAGTTCTCAGATTACGCGACACGCTATACCGGAATGTCATGTGTAAACATAGCAGAAAAAAGCACGACATACTATAACATCATTCCGGATGATGGCCTGACGTATAACCTTGGCTCGAATCCGCTCCTACAGACAGGCTTCGAGGATATAATCACGGCTCAGAGGCGGGCAATACTGGATGCACTGACAATTATTGATTATGTACCCTTCGAGGTATCGATGATCGGTACTCCGGCTTATGACCTGGGAGATATCATTGTATTTAAAGATGGAATAGCAGACGAAGACCAGATATCCTGTATCACTAAGTATGACTGGAAGTATGGCGGCGACTATTCGATTACAGGAGTCGGGCAGAATCCGGACCTGGCATCGGCAAGATCCAAGAACGATAAGAACCTGACTGGAATCATGAAATCCGGAGAAGAGAATAAGATACAGTATTATTCCTTCACTAATGCGGATGACATCAAGATAGAAGATGGTGAGACTCATACCATCATCAACATAAGATTCCAGTGTACACAACCTACGGTGGCGATCTTCCACGCAGAGGTACTGCTGGAAGCTGAGACAACGGTTGAAGGTATTACATATAACGACGCAGTCGGCCAGATACTCTATTATATGAATTCGGACCTTGTATCAGATTATGAGCCTAAGCAGGTATGGATGGACGGGCGGCACATGCTGCATCTTCTTTATTATTTTAACCTGCAGAGCACCCAGATAAATGATTTTGATGTCCGTCTGAACATGACGGGCGGCTCGGCATATATCCGGCAGATGAATATAAAGGCTGCCATCTATGGCCAGAACCTGTATGCTACGGATAAGTTCGATGGAATCATTAAGATAGAGGAGTCATGGGAAGAAGTCGAGCCTACAGTTATATCAGATATCAGCGCAGAGATAATAATGGGCGAAGAATTGAGCAGTGAAGTATACGCAAGAATAACCAGCGGATACACCGAGGATCTGTCAGAGATAGTCAAGACCCTTGAACTCCTGACAGTAGCAAGCATTCAGAGTGACACATTGGAGGTAGACACAGAATGATAGGAACGTGTGAAATAGTCCTGAAGGATAGGAATAATAAGATCGTACGCAGGGAGAAAGAGCACAACCTTGTCACCAACTTCTTTGACGAATATTACAAAGAGCTGGGCCCAGTCAAGGGACTGCCATATAACTACGCGATTGAGGATATGGTAGGCGGCATTCTCTTATTCCAGAATACTATTGAGGCGGATGCAGACAACGTACTTCTTCCATCTGGTAATAAGATGATCGGCAACGGTGCGACACTTATAGCACAGGGCTCCGGTGCAGCTGTTAAGGAACTGGGTACGTGGATTGAAGATGGCACCATGTGGATAGACCATGACACGTATCAGATGAAGTATGAATGGGCTCCGTCTCAGGCAGTTGGAACTATCAGGTCTGTATGCCTTACATCAAGGGCACATGGATTTATCGGCGAAGGGAATGAGACCAGCGAGGCCCAGAGATCCACACCGTCATCCAGTCAAACGAGTTATGAACATTTTCACCAGAGTTGGCTCAACAAAGGATATGATCAGGGACATAAATGCGGAGGAAAAGTTCATTGCGTCTATGATAATGTGGCCTACAGAGTGATAGATAACGCTTCAAATGGACAGATACTCGTACATAAAAACTATATCCCTATGTCTGAGATACAGTTCCGCGACGGAGCTTCCCAGCATGATCCCTTACTTCTTGAAACCATCACTCACAGTATTGATGCCGAATACATGGAAGATATCAGGGCGATGGGAGATTATGCGAAGATAATAGTATCGACCTCGGAGGATGGAAAGATACATTTTATTTTAGCACAGGTAAATTCGAGTTCGAGCATCACCTATAACTTCTATGTGACTACGACTCATCCGTACGTATATTGCTATACATATGATATAGAGGACGATAGTTTCACATGTAAGAGGATAAACCTGTATAGCTATTATATGAAGAGGACAGGATTCAAACCGTTCTATGACGGGAAATATCTGGTGATAATCCCCGACAACTATTATTCAAGTAACTATTCAGATCAGCATGTAAGCGCTATCGATACGGATGAGCTGACACTGAACGACCTGGGACAGGTATGCAGGGCCGGATATTATGCCACACTATATAGATGTGATAATCACCAGTTCTACTTCTACATTAGCAGCAGATATCAAGTAGGTGATATGTACCTGGGAGTAAAGATTGATGCAGCCAGAGGCTCATGGGGTTTCATCAATCTGACCGGTAGTGGTACTTATCTTTCATCTGTATTTAAGCCTAAAGGTACCAAACTTACCGGCTTAGAGTATAGCAATCCGAATACAATATTCAATCGTCACGGTGATTACCTGGCAACAATATTCAACCTGCCGCAGGCTGTAGCAAAAACAGCTGATCTGACCATGCAGATAACATATACACTGACTTTTTAAGGAGTAGTTATGGCTAATCTGATTCAATATAACGGTGATAGCAAGGTCATAAAAAGAATCTGTGAGTTGCTGAACACAGCTATGTCACCGGTGCAGGATGTAAAAGTCAACGGCGAATCGGTCCTGAATGAAGATGGAGTAGCCGAGATTGCGATGCTTATACTCGGCGAAGATGAAGATAACGCTTATCCCGGAAACCTCGGGAAAGAGGCTCATGATCATTCTCTTGTGACATCCGGCAATCCTCACCATGTTACGGCCGAGGATCTGGGACTCGGGAATATCGTCGATCAGGTAAACGCTATCCTGTCGGCACTCGGGCTCTCCTGGAACTGGATCACGCATGAGGATGAATATATAACAGATCACAACGGTGACAGGATTATATTCCACGGAGTCGGGCTTGAAGAGACTCAAAATATACAGTGGCATTAGGAGGATTATAAGATGGCTGATAAAACCATACCGCAGCTGCAAGAGAAAGAAAACATACTGACCACAGACCTCATACCGGTTGATGACGGTACAGCTACATATAAGGCGACCATAGCCAAGCTGATACAGGCAATACCGGGAGTGACAGGGGTAACTATAAATCCTACGGGCGACGGTATCATAGTAGCGTTCCGGAGCGGTGAGCCGGTTGAGATCATACCACATGATGGTACCAAACAAAATGTACTGACTTTTGACACAGCGCCGACAGATGGCAGTACTAATCCTGTAACATCAGGCGGCGTTTATACGGCTGTAAACACAGTGGCCGGTGCCGTATCGAGTGAAGCATCAAGGGCAGCAGGCGTAGAGCAAGCTCTATCAAACGCGATACTGGCTATCGCTGCAAATCTTGCGACTTATCAGGCGACAGATGTATCCACTAAGCCGTATGAAGTCGGAGATCTGATGGTCCGGAACAACCTTGTATTATATAAGGTTACAACGGCTATCCCGGACAACAGCTCCATACAGGTCGGTACCAATGTCGAGGTGACGACAATAGAAGAGGCGCTTCATAATACCAAGCCGTTAAGCGAAGGCGGTACCGGAGCGACAACGGCAGCAGGCGCGAGGACTAATTTAGGGCTCGGTACAGCAGCTGAGTGTGACAGCACATCAAGCGTGACTGAGGACAGCGACGATCTGCCTACAGGCGGAGCAGTGTATACAGCGGTTAAGGCAGTGCAGGACGCACTGAATAACCTTGGCCTGTATATAGATCAAGCTGGCTATTTATGCCAGAGAATAGCAGAATAGGAGGATATTTATGGCAGCAAGAGAGAGGATATTGACGGATGAAACCGGTATGAAGATTGCTCAGGCCATCGAGAGAGTAGCGGATGCCGTCAATGAGAACGCAGGACTGATCTACGGATTCCATATCAGTAACAATGAATCTGATCCGTCCGCAAAGGTTACGTATTTAAAGGATGCAGTCGGGATGACTCCGGCTCATATGGACTACTCGAACGGCGTATTTGATTACGGCTCATGGGAGAACGCCTTCTTCATGCCGCGGCCGTGTATGCTTAAGTCGGATGGTACGGTGGATTATTACCTGGATCCGTCAGATTACAGCAAGAAGGAAGACGGCGTAACAGCGTCGGATGTGGCCAATACTTCATATGACGGAAACGCCATGATGGAGTGGGGACGTCCTGGCCAGAAGATCTGGATGAAGATTATTCCGGACACAGGAAACCTCGGGGGAAGTATCTATATATCAGATCATCAGGCCGACAGTGATTTCCATGACTGGCCGTTCCATAACTGTAAGGGTGAGAGCGTAGACCACTTCTACACTCCTATATATAACGGATCGGTGATCAATGACAAGATGCGTTCACTCTCCGGGCAGCAGGTCGGTAACAAGAGGACAGCCCCGCAGGAGATCACAGCTGCAAGGGCAAACAATACCGGAGCAAACGTGCTCTGGGATATAGAGCATTATTCGGATGTAATACTTATCAATGCGCTGCTTGTCCTGATGGGTAAAAGCCTGCATACACAGACCGTATTCGGGCAGGGTATTCATACAAACGGAACCGAGGCGATCAACAACACATTCAGGACCGGCGTTCATAACGCAAGAGGTCTCTTCTATGGTACCAATGCCGGAACATGTGGATCGAATGACTTTGCGAACGTGGTAAAAGTTTTCGGTATGGAGAACTGGTGGGGCTTCCAGTGGCGCCGCTTGGTCGGATGGGTATTATCCGACGGAGTGCATAAGGTTAAGCTCACCTACAAGACCGAGGACGGATCCACGGCCGAGGATTATGTGGAGACTGTTGACGGAACTGCAAACACACCTACTGGTAACGGATTCAAGTCTGTATCGGCTACGGCCTTAAGCGGTACATCCGGAAATTATCAGAAGTATGAATGGTTTGATGCAAATGGGATGTTCCCGTGTGGAGCTCTGGATGGAGGATCCGAGACTTACTATTGTGATGCCTGCTGGTACAACAATAGTGGCGTGCGTGTTCCTGGCCGCGGCGGTATCTCGAACAACGGGGCGAGGGATGGCGCTTTCTTCGCGGTCCTGGGCGACCCGGCTTCGGCCTCGTTCTGGTACTACGGCGCTGCCTTGTCTTGCAAACCACTTGCTTAGAGAGGGTGAATCATGAGCGTAGCGAATGAGAGGGGGAAGCTTCCCCCTGATGAGATATATGAAAGATACAAAAACGACAGCGACTTTCATGAGTATGTAGATAAGTACTGCCATGACAGAGCGGTCGGAATATTTGAAGCGCTTGCTCATATCACAGTCCATAAAGTAGCGGAATATTATACGGACTCAAAGAAGGACCTGATAGATGGAAGAGCTGATAACAAAACTGTGGGAGATAGTCGAACTCCTGACGGCGCTTAATAAAAAGACTATGGATATGCTGTCACAGTATACAGATATAGAGGAGTATGAGCACGAAATGTCTCAGATCCTCGAAGGTAACGATGTCATTATTGAATAGGGCTATGCTCCATAACCTTGTGGCGTGCGTGTTCCTAACCGCGGCGGTAACTCGAACAACGGGGCGAAGGATGGCGCTTTCTACGCGAACCTGAACAACACGGCTTCGAACTCGAACTGGAACTACGGCGCTGCCTATCTTATCAATAATCGGATCAATAACTAAGTGTGGAGGATAGTCCTCAGCCCTTGCTGGAAATGAACTCGGAGCAAGCGCCTGTTAGTAGCCTGGGCGAACGTGGGCGAGAGGATAAGACAAGATATGAAATCATATAATCACCTGATGGAAAAGGTCTTGTCAGCGGATAATATTAAACTTGCTGTAAACAGAGCCGCCAAAGGTAAAAGAGACCGGCGGCGTGTAAGAATGATACTGAATGACATCGACGCATATATACCTTATTATCAAGCGTATGCTATGCGGTATAAACACAGGAATAAGCCACCGAAGGAAATATTCGACGGCATTCGGCAGAAGAAGCGTAAGATTATCGTTCCGAGCTTCGACGAGCAGGTACTGCACCATATGATCGTCAATGTATTGGAGCCGATCATACAACATGGCATGTATGAGCACGTTCATGGTTCGGTTCCGAAAAGAGGACCTATACACGGCAAGAAGCAGATCGAGAAGTGGATGCGGAAGGATAAGAAGAACTGCAGGTATTGTCTGAAGATGGATATCCGTCACTTCTTCGGTTCTATCCCGCATCACCTTCTACTTGGATATATACGTAAGTATATCCGGGACAAACAATTCCTCGGATTATTAGAGGAAGTCATAACAACTACGGATATCGGGCTGCCGCTGGGATTCCATACGAGTCACTGGCTGGCGAACTGGTATCTGCAGGGCTTAGACCATTATATCAAGGAAGAGCTGGGTGCTGTTTATTATATGAGATATATGGACGATATGATCGTCTTTGGCCCAAATAAGCGCAAGCTGCATAAGATAAGGAAAGGCATTGAAGAATATCTGAATGACAAGCTGGGCTTAGAACTTAAGGGCAACTATCAGGTGTTCAAACTTGAATATGTAGACAAAACCGGCAGGGTAAGAGGCCGCGACCTTGATTATATGGGATTCCGCTTCAGACATAACCGCGTGACCATGAGAAGATCTATCATGATCAGGATGTGCCGGAAAGCCAGGCGGATAAGCAAGAAGGACAAACCAACAATCCACGATTGTAAGCAGATGATGTCAGCTCTATCGTGGCTTAAGAATACAGACAGCTATGGGATGTATCTTATTCATATCAAGCCATACGTCAATTTCCAGTATATGAAGCGGCGTATATCGAGATATGACAGGAGAATGAACAGATTAAGGAGGATAGAAGATGGAGTGGTATTATGCTG
>Ga0310690_10004573_pt1 | contig 19503 bp, 17 predicted proteins | sample AusTroGonzalo_MG_2_FD_207661 | JGI IMG/M metagenome (GOLD analysis project Ga0310690, IMG submission 207661) | Bovine rumen microbial communities from tropical cattle in Woodstock, Queensland, Australia - Gonzalo_04 (v2) (version 2) | ecosystem: Host-associated > Mammals > Digestive system >...
GACAGAGCCATGAAAAGCACCGACAGGATAATGGCGGATTTATTCATTTCAGCGGTTAAGTTTCCAGGTTGCACCGTCCTTGGTATCCTTGATCTCGAATCCAAGTGCGGTTAACTCATTGCGTATCTTGTCACTCGTAGCCCAGTCCTTGTTGGCCTTGGCTATGGCGCGCTGTTCAAGCAGCATGTCGACCACCTTGCCGAATGCCTCCTCCCGGCCACTGCCGCCCCCTTCTTCGGCTTTGATTCCAAGGATATCGAAGAGGAAAGTATCAAACAGGGACTTGAGTTCTGCCACATCGGCTGCGGTCAGTTTGGCATTGCCGTCAACAGCCTGGTTGATGACCTTGGCGGCATCAAACAGGTGGCTTATCACGATAGGTGTGTTCAGGTCATCGTCCATGGCCTCATAGCACTTGCCCTTGAACTCCTTAACGCTGACCGTGCTCTCAGCAGCAGGCTGGATGCGGTCTATGGCGTTGTAGGCCTCCATAAGACGGCTCATTGCCTTCTCGGCAGCCTGCAGGGCATCGTTGCTGAAATCAACCGTACCGCGGTAGTGGGCCATCAGTATGAAGAAGCGTATGGTCATGGGGCTGTAGGCCTGTTTCAGGTTGGGGTTCTGACCGGTAAAGAACTCGTTCAGTGTTATGAAGTTGCCCAGTGACTTACCCATCTTCTGGCCGTTAATGGTAATCATGTTGTTGTGCATCCAGTAGTGGACAATGTCATGACCCTGGCTGGCTACTGCCTGTGCAATCTCGCACTCGTGGTGTGGGAATATCAGGTCCATGCCGCCTCCGTGAATGTCAAAGCGCTCACCCAGATACTTGCGTCCCATGGCGGTGCACTCGCAGTGCCAGCCGGGGAATCCGTCGCTCCAGGGTGACGGCCAGCGCATGATATGCTCAGGCTGGGCTTTCTTCCAAAGCGCAAAGTCTGCCGGGTTGTGTTTCTCTTCCTGGCCGTCCAGTTCACGGGTGGTGTTGAGCACATCATCCAGGTTGCGGCCTGAAAGTATTCCGTAGTGATGGTCCTTGTTGTATTTGTTCACGTCAAAGTAGATGCTGCCCTGGCTCTCATATGCGTAGCCGTTGTCCAGAATCTGCTTTACCAGTTCAATCTGCTCTATGATATGGCCCGATGCATGAGGCTCTATGCTGGGCGGCAACACGTTGAGCATCTCCATGGCCTTGTGGTAGCGTAGGGTGTAGTACTGCACAACTTCCATAGGCTCCAACTGCTCCAGGCGCGCTTTCTTGGCTATCTTGTCCTCACCCTCATCGGCATCATGCTCCAGATGACCTACGTCAGTGATGTTACGTACATAGCGCACCTTGTAACCAAGATGCTGCAGGTAACGGAAAAGGATATCGAAGGTGATGGCCGGACGGGCGTGACCCAGGTGCGGATCACCGTATACCGTAGGGCCGCATACGTACATGCCTACATGTGGCGGATTCAAGGCTTCAAACAGCTCTTTCTTTCTGGTAAGGGTGTTGTAGATCGTCAGTTTGTTTTCCATATTATCATTTTGTTGTTTCTTCAATTAATCGGAGGAGTCTGTCAACTGCATTCTCCTCGGGGATATTTTTCTCTATGCACTCCTTGCCGCGATAGAGGCTTATCTTTCCGCGGCCTGCGCCCACGTAGCCGAAATCGGCATCGGCCATTTCACCCGGCCCGTTCACTATACAGCCCATGATGGCTATCCTGACGCCTTTGAGGTGAGAGGTGGCGGCTTTTATGCGTGCTATTGTCTCTTCAAGATTGTAAAGTGTCCGTCCGCAGCCCGGACAGGATATGTACTCGGGTTTGCTGAACCTGATGCGTGCTCCCTGCAGGATTGCCTCCTCTGTGGATTTGATCTGAGCGGCAGTCATGTTTGGATCGGTAAGCTTAAGGTCATGTGCCTTGCCGTCAATGAGCAGTGCGCCTGCATCCATGGCGGCGTGGAGCTGGAAATCCTCCAAAGTATTGTCATCATATGCCAGTTGAAGGACTCCGTTCCCAATCTTGGCCGATGCACGTATCTCTGCGCTACGGGCTGCGTAATCCACCAGTTTGCGTGCTACGGGAATCTCGCGCTCAGGTGCCTCTGACAAAGACACTCGGATGGTATCGCCTATGCCCTCGGCCAGAAGTGCGCCTATGCCGATGGCACTCTTGATGCGTCCGTCCTCACCTTCACCGGCCTCAGTCACTCCCAGATGGATAGGGAAAGCCATGTCCTCGCGGTCCATCTCCTTAACCAGCAGTCGTACGGTCTCAATCATGACCACGGTGTTGCTGGCCTTGATGGATATTACCACGTTCATGAAGTCCTGGTCAACGCATATGCGCAGGAACTCCATGCAGCTCTCCACCATACCGGCCGGGGTGTTGCCGTAGCGGCTCATGATGCGGTCTGACAGAGATCCGTGATTTACGCCTATGCGTATGGCGGTACCGTGTTCACGGCAAATATTCAGGAACGGGATGAAACGATCACGAATGCGCTGTATCTCCTGTGCGTACTCCTGATCAGTGTACTCCAGTTGTTTGAATGTACGTGCAGGGTCAACGTAGTTGCCCGGGTTGATGCGCACCTTCTCCACGTACCGTGCGGCCACATCGGCCACGGCGGGATTGAAGTGGACATCGGCCACAAGGGGTGTATCGTAACCGCGTGCAGTAAGTCCCTCGCGTATTAACCGCATGTTCTCCGCTTCGCGTGTGCCCTGCGTGGTCATGCGCACCAGCTCGCCGCCGGCCTCAATGATACGTATGGCCTGCTCAATGCAGCCCTCTGTATCCATGGTCGCGGTGGTGGTCATGGACTGCAGGCGTATGGGATTGAAGCCACCTATGGCGGTTCCTCCCACACGTACGCTTATGGATTTCCTGCGGTTATAGATGCTCATTGTCAGTTGGTCTTGAAATTGTATTTTACCTGACTGAGCTCTGCATTAGCCTTCTCAATCTTCTCCTTGAGTCCCTCCTTGTGTGCGGCCAGACGTGCTGCGAGTTCGCTGTCGGCTACAGCCAGAATCTGGGCTGCCAGGATGGCGGCGTTCTGTGCGCCGTTAACTCCTACTGTGGCTACCGGTATTCCAGGGGGCATCTGGATGATGGAAAGCATGGCGTCCAGACCGTCAAGCATTCCCTTGATGGGTACACCGATTACCGGAACGTTGGTGTTGGCGGCAATGACACCAGGCAGGGCTGCTGCCATACCGGCGGCGGCTATGATGACCTTGATGCCGCGTGCCTGTGCACCTTTGGCAAACTCCTCAACGGCCGCGGGTGTGCGGTGAGCTGAGAGGGCGTTCATCTCAAACGGAACCTGGATGCTGTCCAGGAAGGCTGCTGCCTTCTCCATAACGGGCAGATCGGATGTGCTGCCCATGATAATGCTTACTACTGGTTTCATATAGCGTTATATTAATTATCAATTCTTCCTCATTCTGGCTACCGGGATACCTATTTGTTCGCGGTATTTGGCAACGGTACGTCGTGCCACCTTGAACCCGCGCTCTGCCAGCATATCGGACAACTGCTCATCTGTGAGAGGATTGGAGTGGTCCTCGGCATTGGTAGCTTCACGCAATATGCGGTGTATCTCCTTTACTGATACCTCCTGGCCACTCTCAGTCTTTACGCCGTCGGTAAAGAAGGCCTTGAGCGGGAATGTGCCGAACGGAGTCTGTACATACTTGCCGCTGGTTACACGTGATATGGTCGATATGTCATAACCGGTTTTCTCGGCCACATCCTTCAGGATCATGGGCCGGAGCAGAGTCTCGTCGCCCTCCAGGAAGAAAGGACGCTGCAGGTCAATTATGGCTTGCATGGTACGGGTCATGGTCTGCTCACGTTGCTTAAGCGCCTGGATGAATCCGCGGGCCGAATCCAGCTTGCTCTTTATGTAGACGGCGGCCGCCTTCTGGCTGCTGGTGCCCTCTTTGATCTGGTTCTCCAGCATATCGGAGTACTCCCGGCTCACGTGCAGTTGGGGGATATTGCCGTTGTTGAGTGTGAATCGGATCTCATCGTCATAGTTGTCAAGCAGGAAATCCGGTACTATGTGCTGACGGCTGTGTCCCACCGTCTCGCCCAGTGAACTGCCGGGACGCGGGTTGAGTTTTACCAGTTCGGCAATAACGGCATCGGTCTGCTCCTTGGTCAGTTCCAGTCGTGCCGCTATACGGTCCCAACGTTTGTGGGTAAACTCGTCAAACATGGTTGAGATGATACGCTCCTGGAGGTCCTTGGACTCAGAGTCCGGCTTGCGCCGTATCTGGATAAGCAGGCATTCCTGAAGATTACGGGCACCTATGCCTGCGGGATCAAACTCCTGGATAACCTTGAGGACCTGTTCGATTTCATCGACTGACGCATCGGTGTCGTGGTAGAACGCCAGGTCATCCGATATGGCCTGAAGGTCCTTGTCCAGTATACCGTCGTTGTCAATTGAGCCTATGATATAGAGCGCGATCTTCATCTGGCGCGGGGTCAGGTCCTGCTCGCGCAGCTGCTCGTACAATATGTCGTAGAACGAACGTGTATCGGCCAGAGGGATATCGGCAACCGGGCCACCGCCACCCTGAGGGCGTTCGTACCAGTCATCATCATCGTCATTCCAGTCATCACGGTTGTTGTCCGATGGGTTTGAAAACTCATCATTTCCGTATTCCAGTTCATCATCCTGAACTGATTCGTCACCTTCAGAAGCTGACAGTTCTGACGGACTGTCTTCAAGAGCCGGGTTGTCACCAAGTTCAGCCCGGACATGCTCCTCCAGTTCAAGGGTGGAGAGAGCAAGCAGACGGGCCTCCAGCACCTGTTGGGGTGACAGAGTCTGTACCTGCGTCTGGGTCTGTACCTGTGTCTGTATATTGCTTAATCCGGGCATCCAGGTATGATCAATAGTGGAAACTGCTGCCTCCTATGAACTCACGAACCAGTGATGTGGGCGGCAGATTCTGGCTGGGAATGGTCTTGAACAGTTTGAGAAAATCCTTTAACTGCTGTGCCTTGGCATATTCGGGGCAGTTCTCGGGAACCTCGTCCAGAAGAGGCAGCACCATATCCTTGATGACGGCAATCTCAAATATCATAGCCGAGTTGAACATGGCGTCGGCATTCTCCTGATAAGGGAATATCCATTTTTCCTCACCGGCGCGGACCGATGCCCATCGGCCTATAGTGTCCTGTGCCGAATAGCTGCGGTACTTGTGGTCACGTGTGATTCGGCGCAACAGGCGGTTGTCGGTAGTGGGAATGTAATTATGCTGGTCTATGCGTATGCAGGTCAGTGCCGATACGTATATGAGGAAACGGCGGTCTGCCGGGATATCGGGCATAAGGTCCGGGTTGAGTGCGTGGATACCCTCAATGAGCAGGATGTCATTGTCACCAAGGCTCATCTCAGGGTCAGTAAACTCACGTATTCCGCCCTTCTTGAAATTGAAACGCGGCGGCTGGATGCTCTTGCCTGCCAGCAGATCCTTGAGCTGCTGGTTGAAGAAGGGCAGGTCAATGGCGTAGAGTGACTCAAAGTCATGCTCTCCGTTTTCATCCAACGGTGTATGGTCGCGGTCCAGGAAATAGTCATCAAGTGACAGGACCTTAGGGGTAAGTCCGTGTGCCATGAGCTGGACCATAAGACGCTTGCTGAATGTGGTCTTTCCTGATGAAGAGGGGCCTGACACCATGATCAGCTTAAGTCCCTTACCCTCATTACGGCGGGCAACGATCTGGTCAGCGATGTGGACTATCTTCTGTGACTGCAGGGCCTCGGCAACGTTTATTATCATGTTGGTCTCACCCTTTGCAACGGCCTGATTGAGCCTTCCCAGAGTAGAGAAACCAAGAATGCGCATCCAGTCATGATGCTCCTTGAATATCTCGAACATCTTGTCCTGACGTATTAGCGGTTCAAGCTGGTCGGGATTATGTTTGTCGGGCAGGCGAACAAGTACACCGCCGGACATAGGCTCCAGACCGAACACTTTGAGGCATCCGGTGTTGGGAGGAAGAATTCCGAAGAACCAGTCGGGCAGGTCCTCGAGTGTGTAGTAACTGGTGTATATGGATCCGATGCTTCGCAACAGACGGACATTGTCCTTACGGCCTGCCTGCTCCATTATATCTGCCACGTCCTTGGTGTGGGCCGTATGCTTTATGAACGGGATGTTGCGCCCTATGATGCTGCCCATGCGCTCGCTTATGCATGTTACATCATCATCAGTGAGCTCACGTCCTATCTCCACCGGGCAATAGAACCCCTTTGAAATAGCGTTTGATACTCTTATCCTGCCTCCGGGGTAGAGTTCTGAAACGGCTTTATAGAGAACAAATACAAGTCCAAGCAGATAAGAGCGTGCTCCAATGCTTGTAGTGGCATCAAGAAACTCAACATCACAGTCTTCAAAGACTTTGGAATCCATATCCATAACCTTTCCGTTGGCACAGGCGCACATGGGAGACCCCTTAAGTGAAACTTCAAGGGTACTGAATATCTCGGTAAAAGAGACACCGGGGTTGAAACTCTCCGTTCTTTTGTTGTTGATGCAGTAGATTTCCATACCTTGTATTATTTAGAGTTTCAAAAGTACTGCATTTTTCGCTATCCTTAAAGCGCATAATGCAAAAAATGACCCCTAAAGGATTAGAGATGAAACAATAAATGGAAAAATACACTACCTTTGCGCATAAATTCTAAAAAACAGGTATTTAACAAATAAAAAAGGCAATGAAAAAATTGAACGTTCTGATGGCCGGCATGGCCATCGCAGTACTTGCTTCTTGTGGTGGCGCAGGAACCGGTAAAGTTACGATGAATGATGTAAAGGACACTATTTCCTATTCAATCGGCATGGGTCGTGCCGTACGTGTCTACAAAGATCAGCTTCCTTATGACGTTATTGATTCTGTTACGATGAAATCTTTCATAAAGGGTTTCATGGACGCTGCCGCCGATCCTGAAGATATGGCTAAGTTGGCATATGCCCTTGGTTATGAGATGGGTTGCGAGGAGATGTCACGTGCATACATAGGTCTTTCAAACCAACTGTTCGGTGAGGGTGAGACATTCAACAAGAACAATTATCTGAGCGGTATCCGTGACGGACTTATGGGCAAATGGAATATCATGACCTTTGAAGAGGCCGATGAGACTTCAAACCGTCTTTATGAGTACCTGAGCCTCCGTCAGTTTGAGAAATATCGTGAAGAGAACGAGGCTTATCTTGAGGAGAAAGCTAAGGAGGAAGATGTAGTAAAGACTGCCAGCGGCTTGCTGTATAAGGTTGTAAAGCTGGGTGACGGTGGTCCCAAACCCACAGCAACAAGTACCGTAGAGGTTCGTTATCACGGTGAGTTGATAGACGGAACCATGTTTGACGAGTCAACAGATCCTGTTTCACTTAATCTGGGTGGTGTCATTCCCGGTTGGACAGAAGGTCTTCAGCTGATGAGCGTTGGTGACAAGTACAAGTTCTTCATTCCCTATACTCTTGCTTACGGTGAGCAGGGCTATAGCAGCATCAAGCCTTACGCTACACTTGTTTTTGATGTAGAGCTGGTAAGCATCAAGTAAAGAACGTTTGTAAAACGCATATAGAGGGGATGGCTCAGGCCGTTCCCTCTTTTTTTGTCATTATGTAAGCAAATAAGGTCCATCATAACGATTTAGTTCATATATTTGGTGAATTATTTGACGATAACACAAATTACATATTACAATATGAATACAAAAAAGCCTGTTCCCGGTGTTAACCGGATGGATTCTCTTGACAAGAAGATTCTGGGTATCATTTCCCAGAATGCGCGTATTCCGTTTCGTGATGTGGCACTTCAGTGTGGTGTTTCACGTGCCGCAATTCATCAGCGTGTACAGAAAATGTTTGATGATGGGGTGATAACCGGTTCAGGCTATCATGTGAATCCCAGAAGTATTGGGTACAACACTTGTACATACGTAGGTCTTACACTTGAAAAAGGATCTATGTATCACCAGGTAGTAGCAGAGTTGGACCAGATTCCGGAGGTGGTGGAGAGCCATTTCACAACAGGACGATATACTATGATGATCAAGCTGTATGCCCGTGACAATTCGCATCTGATGGAACTCATAAACGGCCATATTCAGGAGATAAAAGGCGTGACAGCTACAGAGACTCTCATTTCTTTGGATGAGAGCATCAAGAAGGAGATACCTATTACTGAATGACTATGTCCAAGGCTGAACAGCTTGAATCCATTCTGAGAAGGATGGACTCAGGTATGGATGTGCTGGGTTATAAGGCTCCCGTAATAGGAATAGGAGGTAACTTCAGGGACGGGGACTGTACTTTGGCTCAGGCATATTACATGTCTGTCCTGGAGGCTGGGGGCACACCGGTGGTGATTCCATCATATGATGATGAGAAAGCCCTTGTTTCCTTGTTGGATGTACTGGACGGAATAGTTCTTTCCGGCGGGGCGGATATTGACCCTGATTACCTGGGCGAAGAGCCGTTGGACGGAGTCTCCGTCAATCCTCGTCGCGATAGGCAGGAGCTGACGCTGGTCCGTCTTGCAGTTGACAGAAATATGCCCATCCTGGGTATCTGCCGTGGAATACAGGTTCTTGCTACAGCTCTTGGAGGTAAACTGTATCAGGACATTAAGACACAGCATGGCAGTGATTGTCTTGAGCATAGTCAGACCATTGCACGCGGACTGCCTTCACATCAGGTCAAATTGGTAGATGATTCGCTCCTATATTCATTATTCGGAACGGACGCACTTGCCGTAAACTCTTTCCATCATCAGGCTGTCAGGGAGGTACCTGCCGGATTCCGTGTTACCGCTGTGGCACCTGACGGGATAATAGAGGCTATGGAATCTACCTCTTTCCGTCCTATTCTGGGTGTTCAATGGCATCCTGAATGTTTCCTTTTGGAAAATGACAGGAGTATGATGCCTGTATTCAATTGGCTCATCTCTCAGGCATCACTGTTCCGTCACGCCAAGGAACTGCATAAAAAGACCTTGACACTGGACAGTCATTGCGACAGTCCTATGTTTTTTGACAAAGGAGCCCGTTTTTACCATAAGAATCCCGGGGTTACGGTAGAGTATGATTATGTGGGCGAGCCTTCACCTGACGGCAGTCCCACTTTCAGCTATAATCCGTTGGTAGACCTTCACAAGATGACAGCCGGAATGTTGGATGCAAGTTTCATGGTTGCATATCTTAAACAGCATGAGCGTGATGAGGAGTCTTTGAAGGGTGCCGTATCCAAGGCTTTCCGCCTGCTTTCATTAATTGACGGGCGTATAGGCGAGTGTAAGGGATATGCGGCAATAGCCACCACTCCGAATGAACTTCGGGAGAACAAGTTCAAGGGAATCAAGTCAGTCGTAAAGGGAATAGAAAACGGTTATGCCGTCGGTCTGGACATAGACAATGTTGACCGTTTCCGTAATTGTGGCGTTGCATACATGACCCTCTGTCATAACGGAGACAATGACATCTGTGATTCGCACAAGGGCAATAATGAGCATAACGGTCTGTCTGATTTCGGTCGTGAAGTGATAGCACGGATGAACAAGGTGGGAATGATGGTTGACCTTTCACATGCGTCAGAGAAGAGTTTCTGGGATGCCATGGAATCAAGTACCAAACCTATCATCTGTTCACATTCATCAAGCCGTGCGCTGTGCGACCATACCCGAAACCTGACTGATGACCAGATGCATGCATTGGCCCGGTCCGGCGGTGTGGCTCAGGTATGTCTGTACAGTGGATTCCTTAAGAAAGGCGGCAATGCTACAGTTGCGGATGCCGTGCGTCACATCATGCACATGATAGATGTCATGGGCGTGAATCACGTGGGCATAGGTTCTGATTTTGACGGAGGCGGAGGATTACCGGGATTGGAAGATGCGTCCTGGTTCGTGTCGCTGACTGAAAGACTGATTGCAGAAGGATTGAGCGATGAGGACCTGTCACTCGTTTGGGGACGTAACTTCCTCAGTGTCTGGAACGCTAACATCGGCCTCTGAACCGGTTTTGGACTGGTTCTTCTTAGCCTTGGCGTTTGCCCTTATCTGACGGTATTTTTCCTTGTTCTTCTCACGACGCTCTTTGCGCTCGTTACGTTTGCGTTCCTTCTTTTTCTTCTCGGACTCTTTCTGACTGGCTTTTCTTTCAAGCCTGTCAATGTTCTTCTTGTGTATATCTACGGTCTTCTTCTTGCTCTTGTTTTTGCTCAGGTCATCGGGCTTCTGCTCTGTCAAAGGCGTGTCGTTCACATACCATGTTTCAGTTTCATGAGTCCAGTCCTGTTTAAGAGACAGGCTTCTGTTGATGTACCAAACGCTTTCCGGTTGCCGCTTCTCTTCATAGTCTCCGGTATCCCATTTGCCATTTCCGTTTGCGTCATCAAACATTGAGATATAGTATGTGGTAGGCGGCAGAAGGAAGAAATCCACACTTCCGTTTTCAAGCACACCTGATCTGAGTACGTTTCCGCTCTTATTATGAAGCCTTACCGTATATCCCGGTTTGGGATTGGCTACATTCACGGTCAGAGTACTGTACTTGTCCAGAGCATTGAACTTAAGCGTACTCTCAATAGGGCCGTTGTGAAGTCCGTAAAGTCCTTTTATGCTGGCCGAATCAATTGTTATCCTGAAGGTGGTCTCCGGTTTCCACTCTCCGTAAATGTAATAACGTAGTATGTTTACGGTATCATGTTCTATCTCCAAAGGCATAGGATTCCACAAGGTGTCAGCCTTTTGGTAAAGATGTACTGCGGAGTCTGACAGGAAGGTAACCGGCTCGGTAAATTCAAGGGATACTTGCTGCCAGATGCTCATTGAACCGCCCGATGTCAGCTTATAATTCAGGAATTTGATTGGAGGGTTAAGCAGTTCCAGTATACCCAGAGAGTCTCCCTTTCTTTCAAGCTGGCGGATTTTCTTATCACGCTCCTTGGCTTCTTCTTCGGCTTTGCGGACGGCTTCTTTGATCAACTGGGCCCGACTCTTTTTGGGAACAAGCTTCAAGGTGTCGGTAATGGAAGTCAGGATATTGGCAGTGTCGGTACCCAGATACGTTATGCTTATGGTCAGGGTATCTTTATAGTAAATCAATGTATCCTTCATCCAGAAGGTTAGGGTGTCATAACGTTCACTGTGTTGGAGTATGTATGCATCAGACTCATCGAAATCGAGTCCTTTAACCAATGGCATGGAATCAAGCGGCAAGGCGAATCTGAGCGTGAACTGTTCATGTGTCAGCCTTTCGGCCCCTGCCATGTATTGCTGGACAGGGGTGGGAGTGAACGCCAGCAGGGTAATGTCGTTGGGTAAGAACTGGGTATAAGCAACAAGAACCGTTGTGTCAACCAGTCCTTCAGGTGTAAACAACGTATCTGTACGGAATCTTGATTCTGAAGAAGGGACAATCAGTGAGTCCATCCAGGCTATCTGTTCGCTTCTCTGCGAATAGCTGGATGTCTGGTCCATATCCATAACGGCGTATATCCTGTATGAACCCGGTGCTATTCCTCTGATTGTAAAGTGACCGTCGGCATCAGTCCGGGAAACCCTTTCAAAAGGTTTAGTTATGAATGCGGAGTCTGAAAGATCGTTGTGAAGTCCAACCGTAATGCCTTTGACTGGCTCAAGATCCTGAGCGTCAAGTACATATCCGGACACCTCAAGTGTATCGATAGCATCACCGGTACTGAACCTGAAACAATAGTCTCCTAGAGGATTGCCCTCATTGTTATCAATGATTCCATCGGCGAAATCGATGGAATACGTGGTATTAGGCTTAAGGGAATCAAACAACTCTACCTGAATTCTTTTACCTACGACTTTTATCTCAGGCTGTTCAACCTGGGGCGGTGAGACGACAACCTTCTCACTTGCGTTCTCAAGTTTTATGAATTCATTGAAGTCTATGGTTACCTTCTTAGTCTTTACACCGGTAGCACCGTTCTCAGGATGACTTCCTGTTATTTTGGGAGGCGTTTCATCATATGGACCTCCGTCGGGATTGCCTATGGCCGCACAACCGGACAATGCGGCAAAGGTCAGTAAAGCCGATGCCGCATTGTGCAATGTACGGGTTATATCGCTAAAGCGATTCTGGTTCAATCCTTGAACTTTTTGAAGATAACGCAGGAGTTGTGTCCGCCGAATCCGAAAGTATTTGACAATCCGGCACGCACTTCTCTCTTTTGTGCCTTGTTAAAGGTAAAGTTAATGCGATAGTCAATCTGCTCATCCTCATCACCATCCTCATGGTTTATGGTGGGCGGTATGATGTCGTTCTTTACTGCAAGTATTGTGGCTATTGCCTCAATTACTCCGGCACCACCTAGCAGATGACCTGTCATTGACTTGGTTGAACTCAAATTCATTTCATAGACGTGGTCTCCGAACACGGTCTTGATAGCCTTGCACTCCGCAATGTCGCCAAGAGGTGTGGAAGTACCGTGCATATTGATATAGTCAATATCTTCAGGTTTCATTCCTGCATCCTCAAGCGCTTCACGCATTACACGGGCTGCACCATTGCCCTCCGGCTCCGGAGCGGTCATATGGTAAGCATCGGCGGTGGCACCCCATCCGGCAACCTCAGCATAAATCCTGGCACCACGTGCCACGGCGTGCTCATACTCTTCAAGCACGATTATGCCGCCTCCCTCACCAAGTACGAATCCGTCGCGGCTGGCACTCATTGGTCTTGAAGCCGTTTCAGGAGAATCGTTACGGGTTGAAAGAGCGTGCATTACGCCGAATCCTGTTACGCCGCAGTCTCCAAGTGCTGCCTCTGCACCACCTGTTACCATTACATTGGCTTTACCAAGGCGAATCATGTTCACAGCATCGATGATGGAGTGTGTACTTGATGCGCATGCCGATGAAGTGGCGTAATTGGGGCCCCTGAACTTATACATTATTGATATCAGTCCGGAAGCTATGGATCCGAGTATGCGTGGTACAAAGAACGGGGTTACTTTGAGTTCCTGACCAAGTTTCTTCTGTTCATGGATGGTATCTACGCCCTCTTCGAAGGAGTCTACACCGCCAATACCAAATCCAAGAATCACACCTATACGGTCCAGATCCTCTTTCTCAAGATCAAGGGCTGAATCCTTAATGGCCTGGACTGCCGATGCTATTGCATAATGACTGTATTTGTCAAGCTTGCGAGCCTCCTTGCGGTCCATGTATTCAGATATGTCAAAGTTCTTGACTGCACATCCGAACTTGACCTTGGTCTGTATGGCATTGGTGTCAAAAGTGGTAATGGGGCCGGCACCGCTCACTCCCGCTATGGCATTATCCCAGAATTCAGGGATAGAATTACCCAGAGGGTTGACGGTCCCCAGTCCGGTTACGACAACTCTTTTAAGATCCATCTTATGTAAGAAGATTGCTGTTTACTTTGTAGCTGCCTGGCTGATGAGCTCGATAGCCTCACCTACGGTTGTGATCTTTTCAGCCTGATCATCGGGAATTGAAATGCCAAACTCCTTCTCGAACTCCATGATGAGCTCTACGGTATCCAGTGAATCTGCACCCAGATCAGCTGCGAAGCTAGCCTCGGGAGTAACCTCTGATGCCTCAACACCAAGTTTGTCAACGATAATAGCCTGAACTCTCTCTGCAATCTGTGAATCTGCCATAATTGTAGTTTTTAGTATTAAAAAATGAAATTGGCTGCAAAGAAACCCATTTTCAGCAAGCGTCACAAGCAATGGAAAAACAAAACGGAGTTAGGATGCACAAATGGCGTCAGTGTGTGTAATGCTATTTGGGCTTTAATGGTTGTCAATTCAGAAATAATCTGCTATTTTTGCATCGGCTTTAAAGAATGCACTGTTAATATGACGTTCAGTCAGGAAAGTTTTGAGATTTTTGATCGCTCTATCGCGGACTATCATAAGACAGACAATGTGGATACTCCCATTGCCAATCCGTACAAGGAGAAGAGCATAGAATTCCATCTTTATCTCAAAAACTGGATTGATACGGTTCAGTGGCATCTTGAGGACATTATCCGTGATCCGCACATTGACCCGGTTAAGGCGTTGGCCATAAAACGCCGCATTGACCGTTCAAATCAGGAGCGAACGGATCTGGTTGAGCTTATTGACAGCTACTTTCTTGAAAAGTACGGTAAGGTTCAGACTCTTCCCTCTGCAACGATAAATACAGAGAGCCCTGCTTGGGCAGTTGACCGCCTTTCAATTCTGGCGCTCAAGATATTCCATATGAAGATTGAGGCAGAACGTACAGATACTCCAGCCGCACAACAGCAGCGTTGCCGTGAGAAACTGTCGGTCCTTCTTGAGCAGAAGAAAGATCTTTCCGGAGCAATTGACATGCTTCTGGATGATATGGCTGCAGGTCGTAAATACATGAAAGTCTACAAGCAGATGAAGATGTACAACGATCCTTCACTCAACCCTGTACTTTACGGCCAGAATGGCTCCAAGTAATCCCAAATACAAGCACATCCTGCTGATACGCTTCTCTGCCATCGGAGACGTGGCAATGACTGTTCCGGTAATTGAATCGGTAGCAAAGGCATATCCCGACAAGCATTTTACCATGCTTTCCAATGTGCGTTTCGCCCCGTTCTTTGCCGGGATGCCCGATAACGTGAGTTTTATGGGAGTGGACCTTAAGAAGGATTATCACGGTTTCGGCGCAATGCTCAAGTTGTTCTTCCAGTTGCGCAGGAAACACTTTGATGCCGTGGCCGACCTTCATGGCGTGTTGCGTACCACAGCTCTCTCTTTTTTCTTCAGGTCATGCTTTACCAGAGTGAAGCGTATTGACAAGGACCGCCGGTCACGCAAGCGCTTGACGCGTCTTAAAAACAAGGATCTGACTCCGCGCCTTACATCATTTGACCGTTATCGTATTGTTCTTGAAAAGCTGGGCTTCAGTTTTGACTTTAAGTTCCGTTCTATATTCGGCGATGGAAAGGGCAATTTATCATCTATAAAGGGTATAGTGGGTGATAAGGATTGTCCATGGATTGGTATTGCACCTTTTGCCGCTCACAGGGGAAAGATATATCCGTTATACCTTATGGAGGAGGTTGTTTCCCAGATAGACAGTTCATGCCTGTGCCGTCAGTTTGTCTTTGCCTACGGAAAGGAGCGTCCTCTTGTTGAGGAGTGGGCCCAGAAGTATCATTCAGTAGAGATAATTGACACCCGTCTGGGACTTGAAGGTGAACTTAACCTTATAAGTAATATGGAGGTGATGCTCGCCATGGATTCTTCAAACATGCATCTGGCTTCAATCACCGCAACTCCTGTCATATCTGTTTGGGGTGCCACTCATCCGATTGCCGGATTCATGGGTTGGGGGCAGAAACCGGATGACTGTCTGCAATTGGATCTTCCTTGCCGTCCATGTTCCATATACGGAAAGAAAGAGTGCATTTACGGAGATTACCGTTGCATGACCGGTATAGATCCCGATAAGGTTTTCGATAAAGTGAAGGCTTACCTTTAAAGGTACAACGGGAACTCAGGTCCCATATTGAAAAGCAGGTCAACTGCGCTTAGATTACCGATGAATCCGTATTTTTGTTTAAACACCTGCCAATAGGGGCGGATTTCTGTCGGTTCTTTTATTCCCGGTTCAATCATTTGGCGCAGATCCAATATGTTTTCTCCGTTTTTTCCGTATGATCCGGTCAGTTTAACTTCCTTATTGATACCGGCCAGCTTAAGTATGAGTTCAGTCAGCTCAGTATTGAAATCTATCAGGAATTCATACTTCTTCTCATAGTAGGGACGGAAGTCATCCTGATAATACATAAAGAACGGGCTGTTCATGTAAGCTGATTCCAATGCGTTCCAGTGCTGATGACGCCAATTGCCGTGGTCACTGATCCTGACGTCTTTCATTAGCTGTTTGGGATTCTCCGATTTGATTACCGGAATGGTGAGTGCCTGTTTTCCTGCGGCGGTTGCTATGGAGCAGCGGTTACGATAGGTCTGCTTGCAATAGTTGTCGTACTGTTCAATAAGAACATCACCGCCATTTTTGATGGCGGTGAAGAAACTTACCGGCGGTAAGTATGCCGAAGAGAGCAGGGTAGTCTCCATCAGTTGTATTTCTTGACAGAGCGGAACATACGGTTCCAGCGTATCTTGCCCTTCTGTCCCCATTTCTTGTCCTGGTTCAGGGACAGCCAGATAAATACCGGACGTCCTACTATATGATCTTCAGGAACAAATCCCCAGTAGCGTGAGTCAAGACTGTTATGGCGGTTATCGCCCATCATCCAGTAGTAGTCCATCTTAAACGTATAACTGTTGACTTGAGCTCCGTTAATATGAATTGTACCGTTACGATCCACTTTAAGGTCATTGCCCTCATAGACCTTGATGATGCGCTCGTAGAGAGGCAGATTCTCAATGCTGAGTTCAATTGTCTCTCCTTTTGCCGGGATATGGATAGGACCGTAGTCATCAACTGTCCAATGAGTATTCATGTTGAGCGGGAACATCCATTCTGATTCGGCAGGAGTCCAGTTGTGCCGGACAATGGTATCCGCAATGTCTTTCCGGCCTTCCAGAATCTCTTTTGCCTGTGCTGTCAGGGGTATCTCAACTATTCCTTTGTGATTGTATGAAGCAGGCAGGCCGTCATAACTGAGGTCTATCTTTTCCCTGAGAGATTCAGGTATGGGCTTAAGCAGTCTTACCAGATAATTGGCCTGCACGGCATCCGGCTGCTTTACGGCAACTCCGTCTGTGTATACTATTCCGTCTTTAATCTCAAGGGTCTGACCGGGAAGGCCTACACAACGTTTAACGTAGTTCTCCCTACGGTCAACAGGTCTGGTGGTAATATCGCCGAATACCTTACTGTTGCGTTCAATAAGCTTGCGTCCCAGGTTATAATAGAGATTGTAAACGCGGCGTTGCTGCAACGTGGTAAGAGTGTCAAGGTTTATGTCTTTGCATAAGCTTTTGCCTTCCCTGTAAACCTGGATGTAGTAATCAATCACGTCAGGATTGGTGACAATGGTATCAGCTGAGGGGTAATTGAATACCACGATGTCATTCTGCTTTATGCTGCCGAATCCCTTGATACGCTCGTATGGCCACTGGGGCTTGTCAAAATAACTTTTTCCGCCTCCCGGAAACTTGTTTTGCGTGAGCGGCATGGTAAGCGGCGTCATGGGCTTGCGGGGACCGTATGCAACCTTGCTTACATAGAGGTGGTCACCTATCAGGAGTGATTTCTCAAGTGATGAAGAGGGTATGGCGTAGTTCTGGAAAAGATAGAGATTGACAAAATAGACAGCAACCAATGCAAATACAATTGCATCTACCCAACCCATTATCTGATACAGGGTCTTGTTTTTTAGCTGTTTCCACCAGTCCCACTTTATGAAACGTGTGGTGCAGGCATCCAGTATGAACGGTATGACTATTAAGCCCAGCCAGCTTTTTACCCAGATCAGGAACAGGATGTACAGGGCAAGATATATTCCAGCCTTGATCCACTGCTTTTTTGTTATCTCTTCAAACTTCTTCATCAGCCTTGTCTCAAATAACTCAGATTGATCCCATCAGATCATCCATCTTGAGGAATCCCTTGTGGTCAAGGGTGTATTCTGCAGCAAGAACGGCTCCCAGTGCCAGTCCGCTACGGTCCTTGGCAAAGTGTATGATCTTTATGAAATCAGCACTTGAATCATATGTAATTTCGTGAATGCCGGCTATCTCGCCTTCGCGAATGGAGTCTATGCGTATGTCGGACGGAGCGTGTTCGTTTGTTCCTGTCACGCTACCGTCAGGATTGAGGAGAATGCCCTTGCTCCATCCGCTCTTACGGTCCAGCTCATTGATTATGCCTTCAGCCAGTGTGATCGCTGTGCCGCTGGGTGCATCAAGTTTGTGGATATGGTGCGTCTCAGACATGGAAACCTCATACATGGGATATCCGTTCATAAGTTTGGCAAGATAGGAGTTCACTTTTGAAAAAAGAGCCACACCGATGCTGAAGTTGCTTGACCAGAACAGAGTGTTCTTGCCGTCCTTGCAAAGATCAATCATCTCGTCACGGTGCTGCTCCATCCATCCGGTGCTGCCGCTTACAACCTTGACTCCCGCCTTGAAGCATTTCTGAATGTTTCCGTATGCCTGGGTGGGTGCGGTGAATTCTATCGCGACATCTGCGGTTTTGAACTCCTGACTGTCAAAGTCCTGGGGGTTGTCAATGTCAATCTTACAAACTATCTGATGGCCGCGTGACAGAGCTATCTTCTCTATCTCGTGGCCCATCTTGCCGTATCCTATAAGAGCTATCTTCATATTTTAAAACATGCTTTCAGTGTTCTCCTGCACGTGTTGGAGTATGCTGCTGAACTTATTGTCAAGTGTTGTTGCCGTCAGGGTCTTCCAGGTGGCATACTGGTCTGCGTTGAGAGCCTTTTTGTAACGCTTGTCAAATTTTGCTATGATCTGGTCATAAGTCTTCTTTGCTGCAGCGGTATCAAACTGGATGTTTGTGTTAGTCTCGGCGCCCATCATGCCTCCACGGCCACGGAAACCTCCGTTCTGCATCATCTGGAACTCTCTGACTGACATCTGCAGGTTGCGGCATATCTCCTCAAATTCCTGAGCGTAGAGCTTAATCATCTTATCAAACTGTTTCTCAGTAAGGTCCAGACGGCCGGCTACATCCTGTATCTTGGCGTCAGCTATTGAGTCAGATTCCAACTCGTAGAAAGGTTTCTGCGCTCCGCCCATAGGACCACCCATAGGAGGACGACCACCACCCATGGGACGTCCGCCCATAGGCTGTGCTGATGCTATAATTGCAACAAAGCAGGCTGCGATTGTAAAAAGAATTTTTTTCATTGTCATGTTTTGTTTTATTTGGTCGTAATAATTATCGTGCTGTTGGAATAAAGTTAAAACAAAGATTCTCTTTCCAACGGGTGTGCCGGAAAGAGAATCTCTGATGCTATTTATTTAAGGTCATTAGAGCTTCGGACCGGCAGCAACGAGCTTTTTACCAGCCTCATTGCCTTCATACTTCTTGAAGTTCTTGATGAATCGGCCAGCCAGATCCTTAGCCTTCTCCTCCCACTCTGAAGCGTTAGCGTAAGTGTCGCGAGGATCAAGGATTGCAGGATTTACGTTAGGCAGAGCTGTGGGAACCTCGAAGTCAAAGTACGGGATCTTCTTGGTCTGAGCCTTCAGGATGCTGCCATCCAGAATAGCGTCGATGATACCACGTGTATCAGGAATTGAGATACGCTTGCCTGTGCCGTTCCAACCGGTGTTAACCAGATAAGCCTTGGCACCGCTCTTCTCCATCTTCTTAACCAGCTCCTCTGCATACTTGGTAGGATGCAGCTCAAGGAATGCCTGGCCGAAGCAAGCTGAGAATGTGGGAGTGGGCTCGGTGATACCGCGCTCAGTACCGGCCAGCTTAGCGGTGAAACCTGACAGGAAGTAGTACTTGGTCT
>Ga0310690_10004574_pt1 | contig 19500 bp, 13 predicted proteins | sample AusTroGonzalo_MG_2_FD_207661 | JGI IMG/M metagenome (GOLD analysis project Ga0310690, IMG submission 207661) | Bovine rumen microbial communities from tropical cattle in Woodstock, Queensland, Australia - Gonzalo_04 (v2) (version 2) | ecosystem: Host-associated > Mammals > Digestive system >...
TCACCTATTTCTATACCCTGATCGACGATGCGGTCGCCCGCGTCATCCGCAGCCGCGGCGGCTTCATCTGGGCCTGCAAGAACTACGACGGCGACGTGATGAGCGATATGGTCTCGACGGCGTTCGGCTCGCTCGCGATGATGACCAGCGTGCTGGTCAGCCCCGACGGGAACTATGAGTATGAGGCTGCGCACGGCACGGTGACGCGCCACTATTACCGCTATCTGCAGGGCGAGGAGACCTCCACCAACCCGATGGCGACCATCTTCGCCTGGAGCGGCGCGCTGCGTCAGCGGGGCGTGAAGGACGGCTTGCCTGCGCTCACGCAATTCGCCGACGCGCTGGAAGCGGCGTGCTTCGACACGCTCGGCGACGGGATCGCCACGAAGGACCTCGTGAACCTGATGGAAGGCGTCACGCCGAAGTCCGTCAACTCCGCGCAGTTCATCGCCGCCATCCGCGAGCGGCTGGAGAAAAGATTGTAATACGCCATGAAAAGAAGCCTTGCCTTATTACTCGCGCTTGCGCTGCTCGTATCCTGCAGCCACCAGCATTATACCTTCCTCAAAGCGGCGGAAGAGCGGGAGACCGTGACGGCTGCGCAGCGGGAAGAATATGCCGCCTTCGGCTGGCGCCTCGAGCGCCGGGACCGGGAAGCGCTGCCGGACAATTTCCGGACCTGCCTGGACACCTTCAAGCGGCGGAGCGCCGTACCGGGCTATGATCCGGACTTCGTGCCGACCCGCAAGGGCCTGGACGAGTTGAAGGTGAGTGCCAGCTCCGACTTCAGCGCCGGTGAGCTGGACGCCGTGCTCGCGGAGATCCGCAAGGTGCACGACGGACCGGTCACGGTCCTGGACCTGCGCAAGGAGACGCACGGCCTGCTGAACGGCAACCACGTTTCCCGCTTCGGCAAGCAGAACTGGGACAACATCGGCCTGGGCCGCGAGGAGATCATCGCGGCGGAGGAGGCGATGATCCACGGGACCGTGGGTACGCAGGTGGAGGTGGGGGGCTCCCGCCCCGGCCGTTCCAGCACGCTGGACGTGACGTCCGCCCAGACGGAGGCTGAGCTCTGCGCCAGCCGCGGCATCGGTTATTTCCGCCTGACGGTGCTCGACCATTGCTTCTCCGATCCCGAGAGCATCGATTTGTTCATCGACTTCGTCCGGAACCTTCCGGAGGATACCTGGCTGCACGTCCATTGCCAGGGCGGCGTGGGCCGGACCAATATGTATCTGGTCTTCTATGACTTCCTGCGCAATCCGGACGTGCCGGAGAAGGACGTCATCTACCGCCATTTCAACCAGGGCGGCAACTTTATGTATTACAAGGGCGACAAGCCGAACGAGGAGGCCTACAAGGTGCCCCTCGCCCAGGAGAAGGCCGAAATGATCCCGGTGGTCCGCAAATACATCCAGGAGCAGCAGCCCAAGGGCTTCAAGCTCACCTGGACGCAGTGGAAAGCTAAACAGAAATAAAATATGGAACTGAACGAACTGCGAAATGACTGTGCTCGGAGGCAGAAGAAGGGCCTCCACTTCATCGTTACCTCCGTCGTCATCTGGGGCCTGATCCTGGTCAGCCAACTCCTGGACCTGCCCCTGGGTGTCAGGAATCTGGTGGTGTTCTGCTGCACCGCCGTGCTTTTCCCGCTGGCGCTGCTGGCCGCGAAGATCCTGCACATCGACTTTCAGTGCAAGGACAATCCGCTGACAAAGCTGGGAACCCTGATCAGTCTCAACCAGCTGGTCTATATCCTGATCGCGATGTGGGCCATGGCCGAGGCGCCGTCGAAGATGCTGATGATCTTCGCGATCATCTTCGGCGCACACCTGATGCCGTTCTCCTGGCTCTACCGTTCGCCGGCCTATCTGGTCTTTTCCCTGGTGATCCCGGTCGTCTCGCTCGTGCTGGGCGTCCTGCTGCCGCCGTTCGCGACCGCGCTCTTCGTCTTCGCCGCCGAGCTCGTCTTCGCCGGCTGCCTCCTCGCCGAGTGCAAGAAACTCTAGTTCCCGGAAGATACACAAAAAAAGCCGTCGGCATTTCGCTGACGGCTTTTTTGGTAGGGACGATCGGGGTCGAACCGATGACCTCTTGAATGTGACTCAAGCGCTCTGAACCAACTGAGCTACGCCCCTGTTTCCAAAAGGGAATGCAAAAATAGACCATTTTTGCGAAAATCGCAAATTTTTTCATACCTTTGCAATCCCAACTCTGGTGAGTTGTCCGAGTGGTTGAAGGAGCCTGCCTCGAAAACAGGTGTACGGCAACGTACCGGGGGTTCGAATCCCTCACTCACCGCCGCCGAGCCGATGCATCAGCATCGGCTTTTTTTGTATCTTTGAGGTATGGACAGACGTGATTTCCTCAAGACGACGGCTCTGGCGGGCGCCGGGGCGGCGCTGCTCGGCACGGGCTGCGTGCCGTCGGGCTCGCCGCGCCCCTACCGCGCGGGCGGCAAAGCCCGGATGCAGCTCAGCTGGGAGCCCTATGAACTCCAGCTCCGGCACACGTTCACCGTGGCCTCCTATTCCCGCACCACCACCCCCGACGTGCAGGTGGAGATCCGCTATGACGGTTTCACCGGCCACGGCGAGGCCTCGATGCCCCCGTATCTGGGGCAGACGGTCGAGAGCGTCTGCGCCTTCCTGGCGAAGGTGGATCTCGGGCAGTTCTCCGATCCCTTCCAGCTGGAGGACATCCTCGCGTACGTGGACAGCCTCTCGCCGGGCGACACGGCGGCCAAGGCCGCGGTCGACATCGCCCTGCACGACCTCGTGGGACAGCTCCTCGGGCAGCCCTGGTGGCGCCTGTGGGGCCTGGACGCCGCCAAGGCGCCGAACACGACCTTCACCATCGGCATCGACACCCCGGACGTGGTCCGGGAGAAGACGCGCGAATGTGCGGACCGCTTCAAGATCCTCAAGGTCAAGGTGGGCCTGGACAACGACTACGAGATGATCCGCACCATCCGCGAGGTCACGGACCTGCCGCTGGCGGTGGACGCCAACCAGGGCTGGACTGACCGCCAGCAGGCCCTCGACGAGATCTTCTGGCTGCAGGAGCACGGCGTGGTGATGGTGGAGCAGCCGATGGCGAAGGAACGCCTCGATGACAATGCCTGGATCACCGAACGCAGCCCGCTGCCCATTTTCGCCGACGAGGCGGTGCAGCGCCTGGCGGACGTGCCCGCGCTCGTGGGCGCCTACACAGGCATCAATATCAAGCTGATGAAATGTACGGGAATGCGCGAGGCCTGGAAGATGGCCAATTATGCGCACGCCACGGGGCTGCGCGTGATGGTCGGCTGTATGACCGAGACCGCCTGCGCGGTCACGGCCGCCGCCCACCTCTCGCCCCTGGCCGATTTCGCCGACCTCGACGGCAATCTGCTGATCAGCAACGACCGTTTCCGCGGCGTGGACGTCGCGGACGGGCGGCTCGTCCTTCCGGACGCGCCGGGGCTGGGCCTGACGCTGCTTTAATCCCTCGACCAGACGGCCGCGGACCAGTTTGCCGGGATGCTGGCGAACTGGTATTCGTTCGCATACCAGGGTGAAGAATTGCCGTCCTTCACGTTCTGCCAGTAGGTGAGCATATCGGGATGGCAGTAGAAGACACCGGTCGAAGAGATGCTGGTCATCCACTTGTCCAGGTTGCTCTTCAGCGCGGCTCGGTCGAAGTCGTTCTTCGTCTCGCCGTCGCCTATCCGTGCATTGATGTAGCACTTGAGCGAGTGCAGGTTGCTGCATCCGCGGAACATACCGTGGTAGCACTCCGTCACCAGGTCCTCGGCCGGCAGGTCCGGTCCGGTGGTGAGCCCGGTGCACCCGCGGAACATATTCTTGTAGCAGCGGGCCGCCAGCGTGGTTGCGGGCAGCACCAGCGGATCGTCCGGATCGATGTTGATGTAGGGATTGTTCTGGTTGGTCGCCTTCATGAAGGCGCCGTTGAAAGCGTCGGCGACCAGGTTGTCCTTGTCGGCGAGCAGGCTCATCACGTTTCCTGCGATATAGCACAGCTTGTCCGCCAGGAAGATCGGTCCCTGCGCGTTGTACTGCGCCCGGCTGCCCTGGAGGCAGATTTCGTCGCCGGCGTTGGCCAGGACGACCGAGCCGACGGAGCAGGACGACCAGGTGACGCCGCCGTCCCCGCTGTACTCCAGGTCGCTGGAATAATAGCTCGGGAAGGTGAGCGTCGTGTTCGCCTGGGTGGCGCGGATGCGGAATCCTTCGAAGCTGAGCGTGGAACGCGAGATGGTATAGTAGCGGTTGATCAGGAGCGTGGCGTCGGCGATGTCGTCGAAATCCTTGTGGTCTTCCGGACCGTCGCCCCAGGACAGGGAGACGGAAGCGCCGTTCAGCGTCGTGCTGCCTCCCGGGAATGCCGTGACGAGGTTGATGCGGCTGAAGTTGCCGCCGGCCGTCGCAATGGCGTTCAGCGAACGGACAGGCGTGGCGTCGTTGTCGTTGAACATTTCCACCGTCACCGGCGTCGAAGCGGGCACCTCGGCCGCGCTGAACTTGAACGAGAAGATCAGGAACGTCGATTGCTGGTAGAGCGTGAAGGCGTAATCGTCGTAGCGGGCCGTGGCCGTGAAGTTGCCGTAGCGCGAGACGGCCTCGGCGAAGTCGGCGGCGTATTCGTTCGCCGGATAGGCGGTACCGGTGACCCGGCCGTCGGCGACGGTGTGGATGGCGTCCCGCGTACTGACGAGGGTGGCGGACAGGGACGTCGCGCCGTCCGGGACGAATTCGTTGAGGCAGGTGAGGTCGCCTTCGAAGGTCGCGGTGGTCTCGCCCGCGCCCTCGACGAGTTCGAGCACGCCGTAGAGGTCGCTGCCGGCCGTCACATAGAGCCGGTCGCCATCCTCGAAGAGGTATCGCTTGCTGATGTCCGCCGTGGCGCGGGTTTCGGGCGCCTCCGCGACGGTCGCGCGGTAGTGGACCGTCGCCGGGGTCAGCGGCTCCGCACCGCCCGGCGCCGGCTCCTTGGTGCAGGAGAGCGCCGTCGCGGCCAGCGCCAGCAGCATCAGACTGTATCGTATCAAATCTTTCATATCAATGTCTCCTCTCCGTTAAAGGTTACCGCCGTTGATCGGGTCTCCGCCGAATCCGCCTTCGTTTCCGGAAGAGATGTTGCCCATCTGGTTGTGTACGACGCGCACGTAGTTGTACGTGGCGCGGGAATAGTGGGCGCCCTCCATCGCGCCGATGACCAGCGAGTTGCTGGAGAGCAGGCGGCTCAGGACGTTGGTGTAGCGGCTTTCATTCCATTCGACGGGACTGCTGTTGGTGAAGACGCCGTTCTGGTCGAGCCGGAGCACGAGCGCGTGGTCGTCGAGCTGTCCCAGCTTCTTCTGGGCGTAGCTCTTGCCGGTCGGGTACACGGGATCGACCTGCAGCTGGTCGTCGTCGGTGCCGCTGTGGGCGGGATAATAGAAATGGAGCTCCTGCGTCGGCGCGTCGGAGCCGATCCAGTCGACCCGCGTGCAGCCGAAGCTGAAGATGTTGTCCAGGCCGATGACCTGGTCCTTCGGCGGACGGGAGCTCAGGTTGCCGTCGACGGTCTGGATGAACTTGTCGCGGGTCAGGTCGATATCCGCCTCGATGTAGTCGCCTTCGTCGAAGTGGAGGTTGGTCACGCGCTGTCCGCGCCATTGGTTGCAGATGAAGCTCTGCTGCTCCTTGTTGACGTATTGTGCATCGACGTTGCCCACCAGGGACTGGTGCCAGAGCTTCGCATTCGCGTAGTTGTTTTCCGTCCACCAGCTGTCGGTCCAGTCGTGCGGCGTACCGTCGATGATGGGCACCTGCGGGTTGGGCGTGTAGTTGACCTTGATGATTTCCATTCCCTTCAGGGGGGAGGTGTGGGTGTACGCGCCGCTGTGGCTGACGAGCTTGAACACGTACATTCCGGGCTGCAGCGGCTGCGGGTTGAAGTACACGGTCTTCTCGAAGGCCGTGGCGCCCGCCGCCTCGGCGCTCAGGTCGTACAGCAGGGTGAAGTTGGCGTCGCCGGCCCGCTTGAAGTACAGCTCCAGTCCGGAGACCGTGGCACCGCTGATCGTGGAGGCGCTCACGAAGACCGGGAAGCCTTCCGTCTCGCGCCCCGGCGGCAGCTGCAGCTCGCCGTTGACGGGGATGCCGGCCAGGGTGAACGGGGCGTAGAATGACACCGGGGTGCTGCTGGCCGTGTTCGTCAGGTCGATCCGGAACTGCATCGCCACGGGCAGGTCTTCCGCGGTCAGGCCCAGGGAAGCCAGGGACGGCATCGTGAAGGGCTGGGAGGTGCGGTAGTTCAAGCCCGAGACGGGCGCATCGAGTTCGATGGACTTCTCGACGGAGTTGCCTGCGTGGTTGGTGTAGCACAGGACGAGGTCCGCGTTCCGGAGGGCCGAACCCACCGAGGAGAAGTTGAAGACGAGCTCGCTCTCCTGTCCGGGGATGACGCGGCTCTCGGTGAGGTGCATCTTGCCGATGATGAGGCCCGTGCGCTCATTGTCGCGCACGCAGCGGATGCGGCTCGAATACTGGTGGTTCGCCCCGTCGACGCGGCTCGGGAGCAGGATGTCGTTGGTATAGACCCAGGCCAGTTTCTCCGACTCGCTGGCGATCTGCTGTCCGGGGGCGGCATAGAGGCCCTTGGAGAAATAGGTACGGGAAGGGACGCGGAAAGCGTTGTTCCAGTAGGAGGCCGGGAGCGTCAGGGTCATCATCGCCAGTTCCGCCTGGCTCGGGAGGCGGTAGCCGGTGGGGCAATAGACGTTCTGCCCGGTGGTGGTGATGTTTTCGTTGATTTCGCCCGAATCCAGGCGGAGGGGACCGAGGTTGGTGTCGTCGTAGTCCGGGGTCTCCGAACGGCTGGCCCGGCTCTGGACGTGGAGTTCCAGATAGACGCGGTTGTTGTTGGACTTCTCGTTGTGGAACGGCAGTTCGTGGTCGGTGAATTCCCGCACGGAGAGCGGGTTCAGGCGCTGGAAGCGGATCGTGTAGGACGAATAGTTGGCATTGCCCGGATGGTCCGGATCCTCGTGCTCCTCGACGGTGAAGTACTGGTCCGGGATCTGGTCATAGCCCGCGTAGGTGAAGTCCCGGACGACGTTGCCGTTGGAGTAGGTGCCGATGTTGCGCACGCAGCGTACCGTCTCGCGCATCCGCTCGCCCTGTGCTCCGCCCTCGGCCCATTTCTGGCCGCTCAGGCTGTAGCTGAAAGTGGCCACGCCTTCCTCCGCGTTGAGGACTTTCGGCTGCGTGGCGGAAGACGGACAGGTGCTGGAGATGACGTGGGCGCGCCAGTCGCCGCCCCACGGCTGATAGACGCGCGCCGTGGTGGAAAGCGATTCGTTGCCGACCCACATACCCTTGAGCTGGTTGATGGAGGCCATATACCAGCGGATCTCCTCCGGGTCGATGGTCCCGTTGCCGTTGTTGTCGCGGTTGCGGGCGAGGCAGGAGTAGGCCATCTTGCGGTATTCGTCCTTCAGCTCGGGGATGTCGTTATTGACGTCGTATTTGAGGAACGAGTCCCAGCGGGTGGTCCGGTTGTCGGGGTAGAGGCCCCAGAGCGCGGCGGAGTTCTTGCGTCCGTTGTCCTCGCTCTTGACGTCGTTGTTGACGCTGACGTCCGTGACGCCCCAGACCCAGCCTTCCCAGCCCTGCTTCTCACGCATCTCGTCCTTATGCTCGGTGCCCCAGATGGAGCGGAGCTCCGGCGAGTCGACGTTATAGACCGTCTGGATGGAGTGCTGGATGATGGAGTGGCTGGAGTGGATCAGGTTGCTCTGGCGGTCGCGGCTGGGGCGGACGTCCGAGAGGATGTGCATCTCGCGGGCGTCAGCGTTGGCGAACCTGCGCCACAGGTCCGGATCCACGGTGCCGGTGAACGGGTCCGCCTCGTAGTAATATTCGTCGACGAAGGCGGTGGCCCGGATGATGCCGTCGATGAAGATGCTGGATCCCGGTTCGGCCACCTCCAGGCGGTACTGGTAGTAGATGTAGTTGATGAGCTGGTTGATGTCCATCAGGTGGGGGACATCGTCCACGGTGACGACGCCGTCGTTGTTGACGTCCACGTCGTTCGGGCCCACCACGCCGGGGTTCCAGTCGGGGTTGTAGCCGCCGGCCGCCTTATCAGGGTTGGGGTAGGGCTGCCGCTTCTCGGTGTAGGCGCCGTCCTCGACGGCGTTGACGGCGAACTTGACCCAGAGGAAATCGACTTCGTCGTCCCGGGGCGAGGGCGCGCGGTAGCGCTTGGCGGCGGAGTCCCATTCGGGACCGGCGCCGTCGGGCGTGAAGGGTGTGCGGACGAACCAGGAGAAGACGTGGAAGTCCGGGTCGATGCTCATCTGGTAGGCGAGCGAGTTGTTGTAGGTGAAGGTGATGCTGCGGTACTCGTAGTGCGCGTCGCAGTTGACCACGCCGCCGCTGTTGATCAGCAGGGAGCCTTCCTGGCCGGGCTGGGGCTCCAGCCCCTCGCCCGGATCCTCGGGATCGAAGGATTCTACCTCCGCATAGATACTCGTGGCGTTGTTGAGCGTGATGTTGTAGGTATAGTAGTGCCCGCGGCGGGTGTTGTAGTCGTTGGGACCGTTCTGGGTGAACTCACCCAGGTGGACGGTGTAGAGCGTCTCGGCGGTCACGCCGACGGGCGTCTCGCCGGCCTCCCAGTCGTTCAGCATATCGATGCCGCCGACGCCGGGGGTGTCCGTGAGGACGAGGGAGGCGCCGAAGGTGACGTACGGCGCCCGCTCCGGGGCGTGGATCCATCCGCCGTTCCTGACATACGGCGCAGGCGTGTTCGGGGCGCCGGAAATCTTGTCCTGCAGCTCGCGCAGGTAGTAGCCGGACGGATCGGAGATCTCCTGCGCCTGCGCCGGCCGCAGGCAGCTTTCCGGCATATAGAACGTGAATACCTGATAGGTTACGCCGTTCTCCGTCTCCTCGGTCTCGAAGTAGTTGGTTTCCGAGTCGAAATAATGGTCCGACTCGCCGGCCGGGAACGAATAGCTTCCTTCCGGCCGCTCGAAGAGGTAGCAGCTGGAGGGGACGTTGCGCACCGACCAGGAGTGCGGCGTGATGCTCTTGACGGTGGTCGGGTTGGCGGTGATGCGGAACTTGACCTTGGCGTCGACCGGCTTCAGGGTCACCTTATAGTCAGCGTTGTATTCCTGTGTGTCGTCCACGTTCCACTGCATGTTGGCGGTGGTGGAGAGCTCCTTGACGCCGACCATCAGGAAGAGGTCGTTGCGCACGACGATGTCCTGGTTGAGGCGGACCGTCAAGTCCTTGAGCTCGCCCAGCGTGGTCACGGCGCCGAGGCGGTCGATCGGGTCTTCGTCGTCGAGGGAGATCAGGGTGTTGTAAACGTTGGCCAGCAGGACCAGCGTGCAGGAACCCATCGCCCGCGTGGAGATCTTGACGGCGCCGCGCGTGCGGTCGACACCGTCGATGCCGTCCAGCGCCTTGTTCTCGACGAACCAGCCTTCGTTGGGGTTGTTGATGAGGTCGGATTTGTTGCTCCAGCGGAAGTTGTAGTCGAAGGCGTGGCCGTAGGCCTTGACGGCCGCGTCGGTCTGCCCGTCGAAGAGCAGGACATACAGGTCGTGCACGCGCTCCTCGTCGGCGCGCGTGGCCTCCGCCTTGGTCCCGACGCGGACTTCGACCGGGTCCGTGGCGCCGAATTCGACGGTCAGGGTGATCGGGGTCCCTTCCGGGATGCTTTCAGTATAGGGGAGCGGATCCTGGAAGCAGGAAACTGCCGTCAGGAGCGCTGTCAGGGTCAATATGATCGTCCGTTTACGCATAGGTCAGTCGAAATGGACGGTTTGCGTGGCGTCGGTCGTGTCCCAGTCCGCCACCTCGAAGTTGAACGAAACCATCGTACCCTTGCTGATGCGGATCGCAATGCGCAGGTGCTGGTTGCGGCCGAGGCCCGTGATGCCCCGTCCCTGCTTGTTGAGGACGGTGAGGTCCTGCCAGGAGAACGGGAACGTCTGCGCGTGGCTGTCGGTGATGTCGAAGGCGATGTCGCAGAGGTAGTACTGCGGCGCGTCGCTCGGGAAGAAAAGGGATTCCAGCGCATAGGAGCCGGTGTCCGTGCCGTCATATGTGATGTTGACGGCGCCCGCGGACGCGCCCCAGTCCCCATAGACGACGCTGTCCGGAATGTCCGAAGGCGTATGCGGGAAGAGGTAGCCCGTGCTGGCGTTGATGCCCTTGAGCTGGAAAGTGAAGTTTTCGAGCGTGAGGTCTTCTCCGTAGAGGTCGATGAATTCCACGGTCACCAGGCTGGTGCAGCGGAGCAGCGGCAGGTTCACCTCGCCGTTGCCGTTCTCGCTGACGGTCAGCGAACCGTTGGCGGAGACGGGCAGACGGCCGTTCTGCAGGGCGGGGTTCGGCTTGGGGTCGGTTTCCGCGGTGAAAAGCGGCGTGAAATAGAGCGCGTCGGCCTGGGCCTGGGTCGTGACGTCGCCGAGGGAGACGCTGTTGTTTCCGACCTTCGTCGCCCAGAGGCCGGTGGCGTTGCCGACGGCATAGACGCTGTAGGTTCCGGCCGCGAGGCCGCTGAAGCGGACGGTCATGTCGTTGGCGGCAGCGCCGTCCTGCAGTACACCGTTGCCGGGGTACTTCGCGGCGAGCGAGCCGTTGCCGTTGAAGATCAGGATGACCAGGTCCGGTACGCCCGCGGAAATGACGATCTCCGATCCGGCGTCCGTCAGGGCGCGCGTCTCGGGCAGCCCCGTCGAGAAACGGATGGAGACGGCTCCGCCCGGCCGCTCCTGCCGTGTGCAGGAGGGGCACAGGAGCGTCGCAAGAAGGACGCACAGCGATATGAGCTTCATTTTCGTCATCCCAGGTCGATCTCCGGTAACTGAAGTCCGGGCGTTTCTCCCTCGATCCGGGTCCAGGGGGTCGTGGTCACGTTGACCAGGATACCTCCGTCCAGGTTGAGTTCGATTTCATAGTCATAGACGACGCCGCGCTCCCAGCGCTCGATGTTCAGGAGGCTGTTGCGGCGCGGGATGTCTTTCAGCAGGGCGCGTGCGCTTTTCGCCTGTCCTGCCTGGTTGGTGTAGTTCACCACGATGGCGGGCCACCCGTCGCTGCCGAGCTTGGCCGTGTGGTCCTGCGGGATCATCAGGTCGTAGGCCAGTGCGTTGAGGTAGTAGTTCCCGCCGCTGAGGTTCTGGACCAGGTCCGCTTCGCCGCCGAAATGGATGGCGGTGCGGCTGAGCGAGGACCAGGCCAGGGTCGGGTTGTCGCCCGCGTCGTAGGACGCCGAGACGGTGGCCGTCCCGCTGGAGACCAGGTTCTCGAAATGGTAGCCGTTCAGGATGAAGTACGTGTCGGAAGATCCGTTCGTGACCTTGACCCGCACGGCGCACAGCATATGCTGGAATTCCATTTCCACCACGCCGTTCCCTTCTGCGTAGTTCCGCCGCTCTCCGGCCAGCATCAGCTCGTACTGGTCGACGGTCGGATCATAGGTCACGGATGCCGAGAAGGGGCTCTGTGCCGGAACGCAGGAAGGGGTGGGCAGCTGGCGGCTCTGGTCCGCCTCGCCCAGATAGAGGGCGAGGAAGTCGTAATAGTCGGAACTGTTGCCTGTCCACTGCCAGTATTCGGGGTCCGAGTAGCTCCAGGCGGAGGCGCCCAGGACCACCTCCCTGGCGGTGAAGACAAGCGACGGGTCCGTGTTGTGCCGTCCGTAAACCAGGAAGCAGTTGCCGCTGGCGAACGTGTTCTTGGGGACGGCCTTGGTGGCATCATTGCGCAGCAGGGTGGAGCCGGCGGCAAAGCGGATGGGCGTGCCGTCGGTGTCCAGCCCGCCATTTTGGATGCATCCTGCTGTGGACAGGATGCATCCGGCGAGCGCCAGTGCTATGCGTATGATGCGCTGCGTCATATCGTTTTTACTGGAGGAGATAGTGATAGCCGTTGATGACGGTGGCATCCCAGTCGTTGATGCTGGCCGTGAAGGTGATGGCGTGGGCGTCGATCGTCAGGTAGAAGATGTAGTGCTTGCCCGGCTCCCAGCTGCCCACGTAGGTGGCTGCCTGTGCGGTGTTGTCGATCCGGTCGAAGTCGGCCAGATAGAGGGTCGCGGTGTGCTGGACGTCGCCGACGGTGTAGGTGATGACCAGCTGCTGGCTTTCCGCCTGGCCGGTGGCGCCGAAGGTCTGCGGCTTCACGACGAGGCTCTTGATGAGGTCCGTGGCGGCTGCGGGCTCGTCGCTCGCGTCGTCAGCGGGGAAGGCGCTGTCGGTCGCGACGGCGATCGGAGAAGAGATGTCTACGGGGGTCACGCCGTTGGCCGGACCATAGGTGCCTTTGGCCGTGGTGGACCAGCTGGCGACGGGGTGCGAGTCGGTGTAGGCGGTGGAGACGGTCAGGACGCCGGTCTTCTCGATCTGCTGGAGGGCGATGGAGGACACGGAGACGACCGTGCCGTTGAGGGCCGCGGTCTTCTTGGCCTTGATGTCGACCAGCGAGGCGACGTGGTTGAAAGCGAGGTTCACCGCGCCGAAGTTGTTGAAATACGGCGAGCCGTCGGTCTTGTTGACCGTGGTCTTGTCGGCGACCAGGATGTCATTGTCGTTGCCGGCGAAGGTGATGGACGCGCTGGTGATCGCACCGGTCTGCGGGTTGACCGTGCCGGCGGTGCCGATCGAGGACGGGGAGACACCGAAGAAGACGTACTTGTCGTAGTTGGTGTCCCAGAACTTGGTGCCTTCGTAGTTCCAGGTGAGCGGATCGCCGCTGGCGGTCACAACCACATCGTCGAAGACCGTGACGGGCGCGGGGCTCGTCTTGTCCTTGTAGCCATAGACGGCGAAGGTGTCACCGGCCAGGAAGGTGTTGCTGCCCTGGACGCGGGCTTCGGCTTTGGTCAGGGTGTTGGCCCAGGAGCCGAACCCGATGGTAGGATCCTGCGTGGGGACGACCTCGAAAGACTTGGTGCAAGCGGTGGCGGCGATGGCCGCGACGGCTGCGAGGATAAAATACTTTTTCATACGCATAAAAATGTTGATTGGTAATTAATTTCAATTGATAACCGTGTGGCCTCCCTCATAGGTGGTCCAGTCGTTCAGTAGCGGGTTGAAGCCGCCGCCTCCGCCCTGGTGCCCCTCCTCCGGCGGGAAATCATCGACATCCAGTTCGAGGGTGATCACGCCGCCGGTGGGCAGGGCCCGGACCTGGTCGGTCACGTCCACGTGGATGTTCTTGTAGCCGCCGTCGTTGTAGGCGATGCTCAGCACGAGGAAATGGTCGCCGGCGGGGGCGGCTGCGACGCTCTGCGGGTCGTAGGCGTTGCAGCCCGGGATGCCGAAGCTGACGAGGCGCGCGCCCATCAGGTCGGGGTCGGCGGCGCGGTTGATGCGCACGTCCGTGGGGACGCTGACGGCGCTCGTGCCGGAAATGCCCGTCTGCAGGTCCACGCCCGCGGCGAGGCCCGTCAGGGCGCAACCGCCGGCGCTGCCCAGCACGCGCCCGTTGTTGTTGAGCAGGCGGATCTGGATCAACCAGATGAAATTGGAGGGATGCAGCGTACCGCCGACGCGGACGACATAGCGACCGTCGATGTACTCGTAGTCGTCGGGATCGTCGGAGATGAACTGCTCCGGCACGTACAGCGAGAACAGGCAGTCCGGCTGGAGGACGACGGGATCGTCCGCCGCCTTCATCTCCGTTTCCGCCTTGGTGTCCGCGGCTTTCTGGCTGCGGGACTTGACCGGAGAGGAATCCTGCAGGCCGGAGGAAACCATACGCGTGTAGGCGTAAACGTCGCGGCCTTCGTAGGATGTATCAAATAGCAGCGTCTCGGAGTCGTTGTTGTAAAACAGGAAATCGTAGGTGCCTGCGACTGCCTTGATACTGCTTGAAGTTCCCATGAAATTATAGACCTGCTCGGAGCGGATCTGCCCGTCGGCTCCCCACGCGTAGGCGTGCATCCGGATGCTCGCAGGTGCTTCGTAGCCCAGTTCGCCGAGGACATCGGCGTTCCAGGAATACGTCCAGCGGGTGTCCCAGTCCGCCTGCCACACCAGGTCCACGTTCAGGTCCAGTTCCAGCGCGATCTCCAGGTCGAGCGTCTGGCGGAGGTGCAGGGGCGGTTCAATCCGGCAGCCGCACACGGTGGGCAGCAACGTACACATCAATATGAGCGCGCGTGTCGTCATCTGCGGTTGCGTTTGAAGAGGTCGATTCCGATGGAGACATAGATGCGCGTCGGGCCTGCCCAGAAGAACCGGTGGTTGCGGGGACGGAACTGGGCCGGCTCGCCGGCATAATCGTAATAATAGCGACGCGTTGCGTCGAATCCGAACACGTACGGGTCGTACTGCGCGAAGAATGCGCCCAGCGCGACGCCCGTGTCGATGAACAGGCGGCTGCGGCCGAGCAGCCATTTGTGGCCGATGCCCACCGAAGCGCCCAGGCCTTCGCCCTGCCAGCCCCTGGCGTCCCAGCCGAGCCCGAAGCGGGCGCCGTTGACGTTGGCCAGCAGATAGAGGCCGTGGAAACGCTCTTCGCAGGACTTGAAATAGCGGCGCGTCCAGAGCGTGATGTTATAGACCGTCAGGAAGCGGTGCTCGTCCCAGTGTTTCCACGACGGGAATTCGACGTCGAATCCGAAGGTGAAGTGGCGGCTGCGTGCCGGATAGTATTCGAGCGTAAGGCTCGGGATGGACGTCAGCCCGTAGTTCGGGACGTAGGTGATGTCGTAGGCGAGGTTGGTGCTGAGGCCGAGCACGGGACGCAGGAAGCTGCGGCGCGTGAGGGCCGGCACGGCGAGCCGGTCCGGCTGGAAGTCGATGCCGGGTGTCGGCAGCGTCCAGTCGAGGTCGGCGATCGCGAAGTCCTCCACGAAGCCGGCGAACGGGAAGGCGGAGGTCGGAATGATGCTGGCGGCCCGGAAAGCCGGATGGAACTCGCGTGCGTAGGCGCGCCACCCGGGCACGGATTGCAGGATGGCCTCCTTGCGGTCGGCCGGCAGGTCGGTGTCGAAGATGTCGAGTATCGCGCTGCGGGTTTCCGCGGCGAGCAGGCTGTCGGCTTCTACCGTGGCGCGGATCTCCTCCCAGGGTTCTCCTTCCGCACGCACGGCGAGGACGCCGGCGAAACCGGGATAATGGCTGGCGACATAGCACCGGAGGGCCTCCGCGCGACGCTGCGCCAGGGCGGCGTTGTAGCGTTCAGGGCCGTCGATCGAGGCTTTGCCCACGATCACGAGCGTGTCGCCGGGCATCGGGGTGCGGTGGCTGAACAGCGAATCCAGCCGGGCGATCGACTGGCCGTTGGTCTTGAAGGAAGGCCGGACGGTGGCGTCGTTGACGGGGAAGTAGATGTTGACCGGCTGCTGCGCGACGGTCAGGCGTATCGGCTCTGCCGACGTCTCGCCGAAAGTGAAGGTGATCTGCGTCTGTCCGAGGGAAGGGAAGATCTCCTCGCTCATCCGGCGCCAGGTTTTGCCGCCGTGCAGGTCCATCAGCTGTTTCTTGCGCGAATCCACGATGCGTCCGCCGTCCTTGACCCAGATTGGAACGCTTTGCACGATATACAGGATTTCGTCCGCGTGCGGGAACGCGCCCTCGCGTACGAGCGTCACGAGCGTTTCATAATCTTCACCGACGGAGTGGATGTGGACTTTCTCGCCCGGCAGCTCCGGCAGCCAGTCCCTGACCTGCTGGAGGGCGGCTTCGGCGCGCTTGTCGGACAGCGCCTTGTTCTCACTGACCTTACCTTCCGGCGAAGCGGAGGTGCGGATGTTGACGGAGCTGAGTTCGTACTCTTTCAGGACCTGCATCAAGGTCTCCTTCGCGAGGATGGTCTCTTCCGGAAGGGAGAAGGCGGCGTGCGGGTTGCCATCGATCTCGATCACGACAGAACCCTGCACGGGGGCCGGCAGGGTCTGCGCTTGTCCGGGCGTAAACGCGGACGTGAAAAGAATTATGATAGCAAGTATGTAATCCCGCATACGTTATGTTACGATGAAAGTGTTATTTTCCTTTCTAATTGCCTGCAAATATAGGCTTTTAGATTTCAATCGCAACAACTTTTGCGGTATAAAAATTTTTAAATCATATAATTATTTCTTGAAAATACAGAAATTATTTTATTTTTTGTCTATTTCGGAAATAAATTATCAAAACGGATATTTTTTCATCAAATAGTGAAAACCGCCTCGTGCGTCAGGAGCCCGATCGTGATCAGTACGGCGAGGGCGACAATGCTGAGCAGCCAGAGGATGAAGATGACCAGGCCCGGGTGCCACTTCGGGGACTTGAATCCGAAGAGCATCTGGAGCCCGCCGTAGAGCAGACCGACGAAGGGGATGAAGGCGATCATCATCAGCAGGATGTTTACGCCCGGCTGCATCAAGGCCCTGGCGACGTCGGGTGCGTGGAAGTACAGTTCGTGCATCCCGCGGTCGTACAGGAGGCCGAGCCCGAAGATCCCGTCGCCGGCATTGATGCCGAAGCGCCCGCTGCCGAAGATCGCGACGCTCCCGGCGAAGAGTCCTGCGAATCCGACGAGCAGGATGATCAGGCCGATGATTTTGCCGATGATGGTCGCGAACTCCCGGAAGAAGCCGGACTGGCTTGCCCTGACCACCGTGTCTTCGAATTCCCGCGCCCCACTCTCGACCTTCCGCTCGATGTCGTTGAGCGTAGTGCCCTTGCCGCGCTGTTCCCAGCGCTGCTGGACGGTCTTTGCCGGCGGCATGCAGATCCACAGGATGATGTAGATCGTCGGGAGGCTTATGCCCGGAATGAAGAACAGCATATGGGGGGTGACGCAGATGGTGACGAGCGTGAAGACTGCGAAGAGGATGCGGAACAGCGCGGGATCGACTTTCAGGTACGCGCCCAGTCCGCTGCAGACGCCGGCGACAACTTTGTCGGAAAGGTCGCGGTAGAGCCGCTTGCGGGGAGCGCCTTCATAACGCGGCTGGCTTTTCTGCTCCGTGCCTTCTTCCGTGTCGATGTCTTCCGGTTTGCCGAGGATGCTCATTACCGATTCGATGTCCGCCTTGGAGACGACGCCGTTGCGGCCGCATTTCTCCTCCAGCAGTTCGGCCATCCGCTCCTCGATCCCTTCGAGGATCTCCGCGCCGCCCTCACGGTCCCTGTAGTGGGTTTCCAGTTCAGACAGATATTTTTGTGCGGTGGCGGCGGCTTCTTTCTCGAAGGTGAACGCATAGCCGCCGAGGCTGACTCTTTCTATTTCTTTCATTTTTTCAAGGTTTGGATGGATTCGACAAGTTCATTCCAGGCAGCGTCCATCTGGGCGAGCTGCTCCCGGCCTTTGTCCGTGAGGACATAGTACTTCCGGGGCGGGCCCTGGGTGGATTCTTCCCAGCGGTAGGCGAGCAGGCCCTGGTTCTTCTGCCGGATCAGCAGGGGATAGAGCGTCCCTTCGACCACGATCATTCCGACGGCCTTCAGCTCTTCGATGATGACGGAGGCATAGGCCTCCCGTTTGTCCAGAATGGAGAGGATGCAGTACTCCAGCAATCCCTTGCGCATCTGGGAGCGCACATTTTCAATCGTGTTCTCCATAAGCTACTTGTATTGGGATTTTGCGAAGCGGGCGAGATTCTCCGCCGTGATGGGGAGGCCGTACATCTCGCACTTCTGTGTGGGTGTGATGGCCTTCGGGATGGCGATCAGGCAGATGATATAGATCCAGAATCCGGCGGTGCCGAACAGGAGCGCGACGAGCATCAGGATGCGGACGACGACGACATCGATGTCCAGGTAGGTGGCGAGTCCGGCGCAGACGCCGCCGATGCGGCGGTTGTCGTCGTCGCGATAGAGCTTCTTGGAGCCCGTGTTCGTGAAGCCGGAGTTGGAGTTGGAACTGGAACGGGAGGTGTTGGCTCCGGTCTGTCCGGCCCCTTCCGGAGCGCCGTCGGGCATCCCGAGCTGGCGCGTCACGCGCTCGACCAGGTCGAGGCGAACCACGCGGCCGTCCGTGCCGACCTCCTGGGTGAAGAGCTCCGCGATGCGGGACTCCAGGTCTTCCATAACTTCCGCGTTCTGCGTATAAGGTGCGCCGGACGTGGATGCGAGACGGGTGCGGAAGTGCTCCAGATATTCACTCAAGCGGGCGTAGGCATCCTCTTCGAGGGTGAACGTACGGTTAGCGAGGCTGATGTTCAATACTTTTTTCATTTCTTATAGAACTTTGTTGATGCAAAGATATATAAAAATTCTAATACCTTGTATCGCAAAGTACCAAAATTTTCAAAATATTTTTGCGGGGCGCGAAATCATCATAAATGATGATGCCCTCCCGGGGGTGGCTCCCAAAAGATTGGGATTGACCGAAAACGCACGCAGGCGTAATTTTGCGTGGTTTTTAGAAGGTCAAGATGAAAAGTAGTGTCATACCTATTATAATAGGAATCCTGGCTGCCGCCGGCAGCCTCTCCGCGCAGCAACTGCCGGAACAGAAGAGCCGCCTGACCGTCGGCGGCTACGGTGAGATCGCGCTGACGCGCAATTTCTACAGCGACAATGTCTATCGTTATTCGCATCCCGGCGACTACAAGGCCGATCCCGGCCACGGCCGCTTCGACATTCCCCACGCGGTGATCTACCTCGGCTACGACTTCGGCAAGGGCTGGACGATGCAGACCGAGATCGAGTTCGAACACGGCGGCGCAGGCGCGGCCGTCGAGAAGGAATATACCGAGGCGGGCGAGTGGGAGGCCGAGATCGAGAAGGGCGGCGAGGTCGCCCTCGAACAGTTCTGGATCCAGAAGAGCTTCGCCCCGCAGTTCAACGTCCGCATCGGCCACCTCGTGGTGCCCGTCGGCGGACTCAACTGCGCCCACGAGCCGCTCAATTTCTTTACCGTATATCGCCCGGAGGGCGAATCCACCATCCTGCCCTCGACCTGGCACGACACCGGCATCAGCCTCTGGGGCCGGGCCGGCGCCTGGCACTACGAGGCCCTCGTGGTGGCGGGCCTGGACGCCTTTATGTACGACCGGGACAATTTCATCAAGTACGGGGCGGCCTCGCCCTATGAGTTCCGGGTCGCCAACAACCTCGGCTTCGCGGCGCGCATCGACAACTATTCCGTCAAGAACCTGCGCCTCAGCCTGAGCGGCTTCTACGGACAGGGGATGCACAATTCCTATCCGCACGATATGTGGAATACCCGCTACGCCGGCATCAAGGGCCATACGGCCGTCGGCGCCTTCGACTTCGAATACCAGGGCCGCTACCTGACCGTCCGCGGCAACGCCGACTACGGCTATGTCAGCGACGCTTCGACCATCAGCACGGTCAAGCGCAACCTCAGCTCCAACGACGCGCCTTACAGGAAGACGCCGGTCGGCCGGAGCGCCTGCGCGGCAGGCCTGGAAGCCGGCTATGATTTCCTGCACCTCTTCCGCAACCGGCAGGACAAGGAGCAGAAGCTCTACCTCTTCGGCCGCTATGAGTACTACGATTCCTACCGGCCCGCGGCCGACCAGCCGGAC
>Ga0310690_10004576_pt1 | contig 19498 bp, 10 predicted proteins | sample AusTroGonzalo_MG_2_FD_207661 | JGI IMG/M metagenome (GOLD analysis project Ga0310690, IMG submission 207661) | Bovine rumen microbial communities from tropical cattle in Woodstock, Queensland, Australia - Gonzalo_04 (v2) (version 2) | ecosystem: Host-associated > Mammals > Digestive system >...
GCATTGACCCGACAACGGGCGAGATCGTCTATTCCGACCTGAACGGCGACGGACTGATCACCGAAGCCGATCGCACCATCATCGGCAACACCAACCCGAAGTTCACCGCCTCGCTGTCCACCAAGCTGGCATGGAAAGGGCTGTCGCTGAGCTTTATGCTGCAAGGCTCGTACGGCAACGATATATTCAACTACAACCTGACGGACATCACGATGTCGAACATCGGCAACATAACCAAATCCGCCTACGAGGGACGCTGGACACCCGCCACCGCCAACACCGCCACCTGGCCCAAGCCCACCGCCGGCTACACGCGTACGTGGCTCATCAGCGACCGGTTTGTGGAGGACGGATCGTTCCTGAAGATGCGCTACCTGACGCTGGCGTACGACTGGCGCAATCCTGCGAAGTGGCTGAAGAACATCAACTTCAACTTCACGGTCAACAACGTCTTCACGCTCACGCGCTACTCCTGGTTCGAGCCTGACGTCAATGCCGGTGGCACCAACGCTGCGACACCGGGCGTGGACAGCTACTCGTATCCTTCCGCCCGCACCTACGCCCTCGGAATTAACTTTACATTCTAAAAGGGGCGATATCTCGAAATCTCGAAATCACGATATCTCGAAAAATATAGAAGACAATGAAAAAGGTTATTATAGTTTTAGCACTCGCGCTCGCTGCAAGCTCGTGCTCATGGATCGAAGAGAACCCGAAGAACCTCGTGACGGACACAGCCATCGGCGACAGCGACGAGGCGTGCGACGCATGGGTGACAGGTACGTACAGCAAGTGGATATACGACATGTTCTGCTGGGGATACTTCCCGCGTATGCTGGAGTTCGATGCCGACTATATCAGCGGTCCTGACTGGCTGTTCGGTACGTTCGGTGCGGGTAACTTCCAAGGCGAAAGCGACCTGACCGATGCCCTGTGGAAAGGGTGCTACGGGCTTATCAGCCGCAGCGTCAATGCCGAGCGGCACATAAGCGCGATGAAGAACATCAGCAACGCCACGCGCAACAACGCCATCGGTGAGATGCGTTTCCAGCGTGCGTTCGCGTACTTCCTATTGGTGCGCGCCTATGGCGACATCCCCATCCAGCCCGAGACGGAGACTTTCGACCGCAACCAGCCGCGCAAGCCCATCGCCGAGGTCTATGATTATATCATCAGCCTGCTGGAGTCCTCCACGCGCCTCTTGTACAAGAACACCGACGACGCCTACCGTGCCGGACATGTCTGCGCAGGCTCGGCGGCCGGCTTGCTCGCCAAGGTCTATGCCACCATGGCAGCAGCGGCTATGCCCGAAGGTACGCAGGTCATCGTCCGTACCGGTGCGCCCTATACCACCGATGCCGGCGGCAACAAGCAGTACGCAGCACTCAGCACGCGCACATTCAGCAAACGTGCGGTCAAGGGCTATGAGGCGATGGATGCTCAGCAACTCTGGCAACAGGCGGCCGACTGGGCGGAGAGCGTGATTGACGGCACGTTCGGCAGTCACGCCTTGCTGACTTACGACGACCTATGGAAGAAATCCTCCGCCACGGCATCGGAGTTCCTGTTCTCGGTAGGTACGGTTAGCGGCGATGCCACCTACAAGACCTCTGTACACACGCAGTACGAAGGCTACATGACCGCTACCAACTCCGATTTTATCCAGTCCGGCGGCTGGACGGGCTGCACGCGGCATTGGTATGACCTCTTCGACCACGACGACTATCGCATAACCAAGGGTGTGCGTCACCGCTGGCGCAGTTATACGCAGCGTGAGTCGAACAGCGGTTTCTACTATCCCAAGGATGACGAATATACCATCATGGCCACCGGCCGCAACCTCAATGGCGACTGGGTGCGGAACCCCGAAGGCATCTTTGCCGACGGCGTGAACTATTACTACTCGACCGATGCGCAGTGTCTGGCGTTCACTACGAAGTACGAGGATGTGACGGATGATGCTATTGACAATGCCGATGCCAACTGGCCGTTCCTGCGCTATGCCGATGTACTGCTTGTATATGCCGAGGCGCTCAACGAGCTGGACCGTCCGGGTGACGCTATCCGCTACCTGAACGAGGTGCAACGCCGCTCGAACGCTGTCACCTCGTCGATGGGCGGAAGCAAACCGCTCACCGACAAGACCTTGCGCCGATCGGCTATCATCGAGGAACGCGCCAAGGAGTTCGCCTGCGAGGCGGACCGCCGCTGGGACCTGATCCGCTGGGGCATCTACCTCGACGCCATGAACGCCATCGGAGGCATGGATGACGGCGGCGTACAGAAGTCACGCACCGAGCGTAACCTGCTCTTCCCCATCCCGCAGCAGGAACTGAATACGAACCGTGCGATTAACGAAAATAATCCCGGTTGGCAATAAGGTGCTAAAGATTGATAAAATTGTGTCGGTGAATGTAAGGAATTTGTAGTAATTTTGCATCGGAATTTGAATTTGGATTTCAAGATTTCAAAATTTCTTATCTCGGCTAAAGCCTCGAACGATCGGCTTCGCCGTGCAAGATTTATAATTTCTAATTATATGAAAAAAACATTTACTTTAGTTGTAATCGCGCTGATGAGCGTAGCAGTGTTTGCCGCTGAGCGCGTTGTATGGACAGGTAACGAACCTATCTCATGGAACACGGAAGTGTACGTAGGCACGCAGTTTGAGACACCGGAAGGCACGTTTGCCGGTCTGGTGAAGGACAATGTGATCAAGGTGACGGTAGTAGCCGGCATTGATGAGCCGCAGTACGTAATGACCTACAAGGCCGGTTCGGGCTGGGAGTGGACGGATCTTACTACATCCGTGGCAGACGGCGTAATGAGTTACACGGTGGAGAGTGACCAGATTGCACAGGAGATAGCCGACCGCGGACTGATCTTCCGCGGACAAGGGTATAATATCACGCAGATTGTCGTAGCCGAGGAAGATCCTGAAGAGCAACAGCCCTTGCAGCCCGGCGAGAGCCGCGTACTCTGGGAAGGCAACGAGACGCTGGCTTGGAACGAGGTGGCCGAGCAATCGGCAGAGGTCGGTGCGCTACTCGCCGAGAAAGACCAGCTCATCGTAACCGTCAGTGCCAAGGGAACTGCTGATTGGCCGAAGGTGCTACTGCGCGATGCATCGTCGAACGCCGTAGGCGAAGATATACTTCTGAACGAGGTGAGCGAGTTCCCGTATGAGGCAGTGTTCACACTGACAGCAGCCCATGCAGCGGCGCTGGCAGGCGGATTCAAAGTGTGCGGTGACGGCGTAACGGTAAGCAAACTGGTGCTGAAGAAATACAAAGAGGAGGACAAGCCTGTAGAGCCCGGTGAGCCGTACACGGATACCGAGGTGTGGAGCGGCGATGTGGCCATCTCATGGAACCAAGAGGTTTATGCCGGATCGGAACTGGACACCTACTCTGTTAAGCAGGACATGTTTGCCGGACTGGCTGAAGGCGACAGTATCAAGGTATATTTCACGGATGCGATTGAGGCTGCGCAGTTCAACCTGACCTACAAGGCGGGTGAGAACTGGGACTGGACCTCACTGGAGGTGGCTCAGAAAGACGGGTTCTTCACCTATAGGGTTGCGAGTGAGCAGATTGCACAGGAGATAGCTGACCGTGGTCTGGTTATCCGCGGACAAGGCTATCACGTTGTACGCATCGTTGTCGGCAAGCCTCAGACTGCAACCTTCGTGGAAGAAGTGCTCAGCCATCAGCAGTCAGTGTTCAGCAACCAGCGCTATAATATCCTTGGCCAGCCGGTTGGTGAGAATTACAAAGGTATTGTAATCATGAACGGCAAGAAGTTCTATCAACAATAAGCGTTAAGGTTAATATAAATTGGTTATGTGGCAGGCGGCTCGTGAGAGTCGCCTGTTTTTGTGCAAAAAATGCACACTTTCCTCTGTGTGTCGGCAAATGTTAAGAAAGTGTCGGATAAAATGGTAAAATAATACTATCTTTGCAAAAATTTTTTGCTATGAAGTACACTATAAAGAGACTTTCTTTTACTCATTTGCTTGTCATTCTATGTTTTGTCATGTTTCCCGCAGCGCATACGTACGCAGGAATAGAAGAGGTGTCACTGTACTCGATGTCCGAGAACTGGGGTGCAGCATATGACAACTCCACAAGGACGCTGACCTGGACCAAAAGCGACTGGTCAGAAGGACGCGGCTGGAAGTTCAACTGGAAGTATATTGACAGCAATATTGAGAGTTATACCATCGAATTTGCCGGACCAACCACTACGAACGGAACTATTGTTGTGCAGTATTCATACAACTATGAAAATTATACTAAAGAATTCGGATTTGACACCGGTGCAAGAGGTATCACCATTGACCTGCATACCGGTTTCGGAAACGATACGTACAGTCTGAATTACATTCTGATTAAAGCCGGTGCGCCTTGTACTATCACTCTGAACCGTGCGTACTTCACCACCACAGGGAATAGCGACGTCTATCAGGCGGAGAATGCGGATTTTGCCGGTTATACAGAGAACTTTACCGAAGCAGACAATACTGTGATAAAAGTTGAAAACTCAACTTCGGACGACTATGTGACATTTACGGTGAATGCGCCATGCAAGGCGGTGTATAGGCTGAATATCGGTTATAATAACGGAACCAGCAACAACGACCGTGCATGTAATCTGAAGATCAATGACGGTTCGGATATCGGTTTAACCTTACCCATGACCGGGGCTGAGGGAAACAAAGACATCGGCGAGGTGGCGTACTCCACGATACTCAACAAGGGTAACAACACGATTACGATTCATGGCAACTGGAAGTGGTACAATATCGACTACCTGCGTGTCTATGCACCGCAGTTATATCTAATTGGCAATGTACATGAGTCCGGGTACAGTTGGGTTCCGAATGCCGGCAAATTAATGACCTTTGACCCTGAGACTGAAACATTCACCTGCTCCACACGAATAGGTATGGAGTCCAATCAAGCTACAGCCGGAACGTTTGCATTCGCAACGGTGCTGGCGGAGAACAATGACGACGGCGGATGGAGTTATATGAACGCTCACCGATGGTCGCCGTCAACCGACAATCTTGCTGTAAACCCTGACGGAAAAACTGCCACCACCGACATTATCAAACAAGGCTGGAACTCCTACCATGTACCTATGGCCGGAACGTACACGGTAACCATGAAAGCGGATTTGTCGAGTTTCACAGTGCAAGGACCGGCTGTATATATGTTCGGTTTATTTGAAGGTTCCGGCTATAGTTGGGGAACAAACAGTTACTCCATGATGACCTACGATGTTACCAATGAGGTATATCGCCTGCGCACACGCATAGCCTCAGCTGCAGATGCAGACGGAGATGGTGAGGTGGCTTTCGCCACGGCGTACAGCGATGCCAGCGATTGGAATTACCTCAACGCCAACCGCTACGGACCATCCACTACCGGGGATGCAGCTGTGGATAACTCTGCCAACACCATAAGTCGGAACGGTGACACGAAGTTTACCGGCATACCGGCGCATAAATATGAAGTGGTGGTTGATATGTTCTCAGCAACCAAGACGGCACGTTTCTACAAGTTGTACACGTTCGGCTATGAAGTGGTCGGCACGAATGCACACGGTTCAATCAGTTGCAGTACGGATGACACGGAGATACCCAACGGCTCGTCTGTTACCGTCACTGCCACACCCGATGCAGGATACCGGTTTGTCAAGTGGACGGATGCCGGCGGCACGCAGCTGTCAACCAGTGCATCCTATAGTCCGACTATCACAGCCGACACGTGGCTACAGGCACATTTTGAACCGGACTGCCCCTACGAGATAGCAGCCAGCAACTATGCTTTTGCCCGATTACGGGACGATGTCTATACTGCTAGTAACGGCAGCACGTTCTTCGACACAGGCAGTGCAGTGTATTTTGATTATTCTGCCAATAACGACAGCGCGGAAGTGTTCTATCCCGTTCATCTGGCTGCAGGAACATATTATTTCTACGTGACGATGACAGCAGACGGCGACCGTCGCAAGTTGCACTTGTACGAACCATCGAACAGCGCAGGCAGTCTGTACTACAGCGGCAAGCGATGGACCATCCGCCAGTCGCACAGTTTCGGTGGTGGTTCGGGTACGTTTGAGACGAGCGGCTTCACTGTGCCGGAAGGCGACTACCTGATCAGTCTGTGTGCACAGCGGAACACCGGTTTTTCGCAATGCGACGTAGTGGGCGAATGCTCAGCAGCCGGTGCTGCCACCTCCGCGCTGACGCTATCCGCCGGAGCGAACGGTTCGGTGACAAGTGACCAGATCAACAACAGCAAGATTATCGCCGGAACAGAAGTGCTAATTGTTGCGATGCCGGGTGCCGGTTACAGGTTCCACCAATGGAACGACGGCAATACCGACAATCCCCGCAGGGTGACAATGAACAGTAATCTGTCGCTGTCAGCATCGTTCAATCAGACCAACGGATGTGTGAACACCATTATTCGCGAATGCGAATCCGAGTCTGTCACGCCGACCACCGCGCCGATAGCGGTCACCGGTACAACGAGTACAAGCGACGGTGTGATTACGAACAAAGAAGGGGAAACGATGCTGTACTATGCCTTTGAGATAACGGAACCCGTGACCTGTTCGTTCACACTGCTTACGCATACTCAGGACAAACAGCAGTCGCTCTATCTGTATTCGGCGCAACTGTCAAGTGGCACAGCACTCGTATATAACGGCACAACGTATTATCAGTCCGGTGATCCGTCGGCAGTTAACAGCCCAAATAGCGGAACGAACCATGTGTATCCCGTTTGCGCAACAAGTATGGCGCTGGCAGCCGGCAAATATGTGGTAGGGCTATATTCCGCTTACTCGTGGTCTCAATACGACAAGTTGGTTATGAGTGCAGGCGGCAACGACGTGGACTGCTCGCTGGCAGATATCACAATCGCCGTCGGTGACGAGGTTGAACTGCCGCATGCGGTACGCAACCTCACAGTCTATCAAGGCGGCACGGCAACGAACAGCCACGATGTGGATATATTGAACTCTATCACGTATATCCGTCACGCATACGGCGGCGCAAACAGCAATCAGATGAACCACTGGTATCCGTTCTGTCTGCCGTTTGAGGCGACGGCTTGCAAGGTCTATGACGAAGCGGACAAAATGGATTATGCGATCAATGCTATCTATTTGCAAGGCGGCGATGAGCCGGATAGCCCGTCAGGAGCCGGATACTTCTATCTCAAGTATCTGACGAATGATTATACAGGCGTGCAGCCTGACGAGTTCCGCAACCGCTGGGCGTATATCGCGCAACCTTTGCCTGAGCAGTACGTGCCGTATATCATTCTGTTTGTCAACCATTGGGATGACACAAATACCGATGATGACTATTTTGAGAACAATCCGATTGTAAAGTTCACAGGCGGTGCGCAAACCATAGAAGGCACGGCGAATATTGACCGCATTCCTGCAGATAACGGTGCAGAGGCATACTATTACTATGCCAACAACACGCTGGCGCCTATCCATCTGGACGATGCGTACGTATTCAGCGAGGAGGACAACCACTTCAATTATAAGGAGGATGTGACGATAGCACCGTTTGAGTGCTATATCCAGGCCACGGAGTCCTTCAAGGCAAAGCACAGGTCAGTGGCTATGCCACGCGTGGGCAATGAGGGAAATACACCTACCGCGATTGACTGTGTTCAGTTGACGGGCGATGGCAGGCTCTATCTGTACGATGTCACCGGGCGACTGATTACAGTCAGCGAAAGCGATATACAGACATACAAGCTGCCTGCAGGGGTGTACGTGTGCAAACGAGGTAATGATACGTATAAACTGGTAATCCGCTAAACTGTGAATGTTATGAACAAAACGCTTTTATCCATCCTACTTGTCATCTTGCCTTTAGGGATAGTGTTTCCCTCATCCCTTAGTACGAATACATCAAAACAGATGCCGGTTGGCAGTACACTGCCTGCAAGCAACTTCTATAGTACCAGTGTTTACAATAACGGTAGCCAGTCTTCATCTTTTGCAAATTCTGCATCCGAAAGGATGGTAGGAACAACAACGCTGCCGGTATCGCATATCTCTACTCCATACGATGAATGGGATGAGTGGGAGGACAATTTGGAAGTCAGTGGCTCACGTTCACCGCGTCGTTCACCCGGTGACCCGCACTCAGGCGGAACATCGGTTGACACACCGGGGGCATCGTTAGGCGGGGCGGTTGTGCCGCTGCTGATCTTGTGCGGGCTGTATGCAGTCATTCGCGCGATAATCAACAAAAGAAAAGAATTGTATCAAAATATGTTAAGATTGTGTCGGCGTTTTTACCGAAAAATCTGTACCTTTGCAAAAATTTTCCACACGCGCAGGCAAAGTGCCTGATGTGTGATGAATACCATCATTGTAAAAAAGCCAAATATCATGAAAAAAATCTTTACATTTGCAGTTCTTATGCTGCTTTCAATCACTACGTTACATGCCACGGTCGTGACAAAGGACTTTGACCTGTCAGGAATGAGCAATTACGGTACAGCTACCGTCAGCGGTGGTGCTATTTCCGGCGCAGCAGGATGGTCTGGCGCGCAGTTATGGCAATGGACGGAAGGAGCATCGGCATATGACCAGGTCGTGTTGGAAGTAAACGATCATACATACCCTATCTTGCTCAAAGTAACATATGCCGGAGAACCGAGTGACATAGAACAACAGATTGAGATGCCGGCAGCTAATAACTCAATTGCTATTGACATAACACACGAGACCATTAAAGGAATAGCCGTCTTAAACTGGAGCGAGAATGATAATGTGGATATTACTATTACCGGTCTGTATATGCGTGGTGCAGTCGGCAACAGAAAGAATGTTACCCTTTGGAGCGGGACGAAAGAGTTTGATGACTTCGATTGGGAAAACAGGTTGTTGATTGCTTCGGAGAAATTTTCTGACCTCCATGTAGGAGATATACTTGAGGTGCATTACACAACAAATGCTGAGAGTTACCATCAGTTTGATATCAAGACCAACTACGACAACGCATACCCGGCTTTTGCCCCTTCACAAATCACTATAGGCGGCTCCAATGAATCAAGCATAATGCGGTTCTATATCGCTGAGAGTAGTGATTTGAGCAATATAGCCGCACAGGGCGGATTGTATCTCAACGGAAAATATATCACTTTTACCAAGCTCAGCGTGATTAAGCATGAAGTTCTTTGGACAGGAGAGCAAGTTGTCGGCAACTGGAGCGGATACGTAGAGGTGGCTGCAAGTAAGCTGACTGACCTGAAAGTCGGAAATATTATTTGTGTCCGCATAACCGCTATCGGCTCCGATGCTAGCCCGCGTGTGTCGCTGTATGACGGCAGTTGGACTGCTTTCTCACCGGATGTGGAATACTATTTCCAAGGTGGCGATGCGGCACCAATGATTTTGGAGTTCCCGGTAACATACAAGATGGAAAAACAATTGCGAGGCAAAAACCTGCTGGTACGCGGCGTAAATTATACAATGACAGACATTTTTGTAAAAGAAGGTAGCCCGGTGAGCACGGTAGCCGAATATCTGAATGTGTCAGCCGCAGGCATGGCGACGTACGTGCTGCCATTCGATGTGCCGGATTTGCCTGACGGCGTGGAGGCATACAATCTGACCAATGACGGAACAAATGAAATCGTGGCAGAGAAGGTATATTCCCTTACGGAGGACAACCCCGTGCTGATTATTGCTGCGGAAGGCGAATACGAGTTTGTAAGTGCAGAAGGTGAATCGGACGATGTTTCTGCCAAGACAAGTACTTATACCAACGGTGCGCTGGTCGGAACATTCGCAGGCATTGATCCTGTTCCCGCTTCCAGCGGTTCGACGTACTACTACCTGCTGCAAGATGGCGTAGATGGCGTGGCGTTCTACCAAGTTACAGGCGATGATTGCTCCATCGCTCCCTATCGCGCCTATCTGAGTTGCAGTTATAATTCGATGGCAGGTGCCGGTGCACCGATGCGCATCCGCTTCAAGGAAGATACAGCCACAGGTGTGGAGAGCAATCAGCAGGCTGCCATTAGCGTTCAGAAGGTGTTGCGCGACGGACAACTCTATATCCTGCGCGGAAATACGATGTACACGATTCAAGGTCAAACCGTAAAATAATACAGCCATGAGAAAGATATATCAAAGTCCTCAGACTGAGGCAATGCAGGTGTCGATAGCCGTTACACTTTGTGCTTCAGGCAGTAACAAAGCTACCTTCGGAACAGGAAGTGCCAGTGGTGCAGGTTTGTAAACAAAGAAACACGCAAGATATGAAACCGAAACATCTTATCTTAATCGTTTTGGCAAGCATGGGACTGAATGTTCCCGTGCTTGCTGCGTCTTATACGTTGCAGACGCCTAAGATGCAACTGGTGCTGGATGCCACAGAGGGGCAGGAACTCAAAATGCTGTATTTCGGCGACAGGTCGGTGAGTACGGCGGACATCGAGGCGGCGGGCGAACAGCATGCGGCGCTGCCGGTGTTCGGCGATGTGGACATGATTCATCTGCCGGCCCTGCAGGTGCAGCACGCCGACGGCGACCTCAGCCTCAACCTGCGCGTGCAGAAAGTGGAACAAGTGCTAATGACTAATGGTCTTGTAGTAATCGTCACGCTCAAGGATCAGGTGAAGCCTGTGACCCTGCGCATCTGTTACAAGGCGTGGCAGGACGTGGATATCATCGAGACCTGGACGGAGATCGAGCACCAGGAGAAGAAGCCGATCGTGCTCAAGCGCTTTGACAGCGGCTATCTGCATCTTGGTGAAGGCGAGCAGGTCTGGCTGACGCACCTGCACGGCGACTGGGCAGCCGAGGCTGTTGTCACCAACGAGCCGCTGACGCGTGGCGTGAAGGTCATCCGTAACACCGACGGCGCGCGTAACGCCCATCTGGATGCGCCCGAGGTCATGCTGTCGTTGGACGGTGCGCCCGAGGAGAACAGCGGACGCGTCATGGGTGCGGCTCTCTGTTGGAGCGGGAACTTCGAGATCCGTCTGAACGTCCCTAACAACCAAGGCGTGCACCTCTACGCCGGCATTGACCCGCAGTCGTCGGAGTACGTATTGGCACCCAAGCAGGTCTTCGCCACGCCGCACTTGGCTCTAACTTACTCCACCGAAGGCATGGGCGGTGTCAGCCGTGCGTTCCACCGCTGGGCACGCACCTGCGGCATGCTGCATAACGGCAACGCCGTACGCGACGTGCTGCTCAACTCGTGGGAAGGCATCTACTTCGATATCACCGAGCAGCGCATCATTGACATGATGGACGACATAGCGGCTTTCGGAGGCGAACTGTTTGTGATGGATGACGGCTGGTTCGGCAATAAGTACCCGCGTAACAACGACAGCTCGTCACTCGGCGACTGGGTGGTGGACACGCACAAACTGCCGGGTGGATTGAAAGCCCTGACCGACGCGGCCAAACAGCGGCATATAAAGTTCGGCATATGGATTGAACCCGAAGCGGTGAACACCGTGTCGGAACTCTACGAGCAGCACCCTGACTGGGCGTTGCAGGTGCCGGGACGCGAACTCAAACTTGGTCGCGGCGGCACACAGCTCGTGCTGGACATGACCAACCCCAAGGTGCAGGACTTCGTCTTCAACCTGGTGGACGACCTGCTGACCCGAAACCCCGAAATAGCGTATATCAAGTGGGACGCGAATGCGTCGATACAGAACTACGGTTCACCCTATCTGGAGCAGCAAGCAAAAAATAACAAACTAATGGCTAACGGCCAAAAGCCAACGGCCAATATATACATCGACTACCACCTTGGTTTGCTGAAGACGCTGGAGCGCATTCGTGCCAAGTACCCGAACATTGTCATCCAGAACTGCGCATCCGGCGGTGGACGCGCCAACTACGGGCTTATGCCGTACTTCGACGAGTTCTGGGTCAGTGACAACAACGACGCTTTGCAGCGCGTGTATATCCAGTGGGGCACATCGTACTTCTTCCCGTCGAACGCCATGGCGCAGCACATCGGCGGCTCACCCTACCAGATGACCAACCGCGTCATTCCTATCAAGTTCCGCTGCGATGTAGCGATGAGCGGACGGCTGGGTATCGAACTGCAACCCAAGCACATGACCGACGAGGAACGACTGCAATGCACCACCGCGCTGACCGATTACAAAGCTCTGCGCAACATCATCCAGCTCGGCAACCTGTACCGCCTTGTATCGCCGTATGGAAATGACAAATCACAAATGACAAATGACCAATCCCCGGCTGTGCAACAGACGGCGGCATTGATGTATGTGACCGACGATCAGTCCGAAGCGGTGGTGTTCGCCTACTCTCTGAGCAACTTCATGAAGCAGGCACCGCGCCGCATCCGTCTGGCAGGTCTGGACCCGAACCGCATGTACACAATCGAAGAAAAGAACATCCGCGTACAATACAGCCATAGCAAGGGTGCGTGGGATAAGGGTGAGCCCTGTGCGCTGCACGGAAAGCAGTTCACCGGCGCCTACCTGATGAACGTCGGTCTGCTCATCCCTCTCTCCACTGAATATACGCAAGATTATCCGTCGCGTGTGTTCCATTTAAAGTAATAATACTCAAACGCTCTGCATTGCAACGTGCAGGGCGTTTTTTCTTTTGTTTGGGAGTGTAAGTATAGCATTTGTTAAAATAGTGTCAGCATTTGTGCGAATAATTCCGTACCTTTGCACCGATATTCAGAAAAACATCCAAAGCCATGAAGCAATCTACCATAATTGTCATCTGTTTAGTCCTAACCGGACTGGTATTTACTGCTTGCAATCAGCCGCAACCGACACCACGCGAAGCGTTGATACAACGCCTTGCCGCCTTGCAGCAACGGGGTTGCATGTTCGGGCATCAGGACGATCCGTTCTACGGCATCGGTTGGGCGTATGAAGAGGGTAGGAGCGATGTCCGTGAGACTTGCGGCGACTGGCCGGCTGTCATGGGCTTTGACCTCGGCGGCATTGAGATGGGTGACCTTAAGAACCTCGACAGCGTACCGTTCGACCGCATTCGTCAGCAGGCGGTGGCGCACCACTTGCGCGGCGGCATTGTGACCATCAGCTGGCATCCGCGTAACCCGCTGACCACAATGGAGCACCTCGGCACCTGGCCGGAAGGATCGGCGTGGGAGGCTACCGACGGCACGGTAACGGCTATCCTGCCCGGCGGAGACAGACACGAGCTGTTCATGACCTGGCTCGAGCGCGTACGCACGTTCTTGAGCAGTCTGCGCACGGAGGACGGCGAGCTTATCCCGTTCATCTTCCGACCGTGGCACGAGAACAACGGCGCATGGTTCTGGTGGGGCGACACCCATTGCACACCCGAGGAGTACCGCGCACTATACACCCTTACCCAAGACTACATAGCTAACGGCCAACAGCCAATGGCCAATGGCCTAAAAAATACACTCGTTTGGAGCTATTCGCCGAACCTCGACGGTAATATGACCGAAGAGAAGTTCCTGAAATGGTACCCGGGTGACGAGCGCATCGACCTTATCGGTCTGGATGCCTACCAGTGGGGCACCGAGGAGGATTTTGTCCGCCAGACGCGCGCCGACCTCGATATGCTCTGCACCTTTGCCCAACAGCATAACAAACTCGTCGCCCTTACCGAATGCGGTTTTATCAACGTGCCCGACCCTACTTGGTGGCACCGCGTACTGCTGCCTGTTTTGCAGGACTATCCGCTGTCGTACGCCCTTGTCTGGCGCAATGCGGAGAAGGAACATTTCGGCCCTGTGCCCAATACCGAGAGCGCAGAGAACTTCCGCCTTTTCTACGCTTCACCGCGTACGCTTTTCCTGAAAGAAATAGTTCATTAATCATCCATAGTTATACAATGAAAAAAATACTTTCTTTCTTCGCTGCCCTGCTTGTAGCTTCAACGCTGTCGGCTGCGGAAACAATCCTTTATTCCGAGTCTTTCACCTGTGCTGACGACTGGTCGTCGGGCTATGCGCTGGTGGCATCAGCAGACCTGTCGGCTGCAGTTGCCGGTGACGAGATAAACGTCTATGTCACCGCCATCAGCAACGGCACGGAGTGGCCGCAGGTGTACCTGCAGTACGTGGATGCCGAGTGGAACTGGGTGGACTTCACCGACACGCACAACTACAGTCTTTCCGGACAAACCGCTCCGCACAAGGCTACCCTCACACTCACGCAAACGATGATCGACAACGTGGCAGCAGGTCACTATCTCGTAGTGAAGGGCGCAGGGTTCACCGCCAACAAGATTTCACTTACCCATGAGGCTGCGGCTGCCGGCACGACACAGTCCATCTGGAGCGGTTCGGTGGTTATGCCGGGCAACTGGGGCGCATGGCAGACCATTGAGGCAAGCAAGTTCGCCAATGTCGTGGCAGGACAACTGCTGCGCTGCCGGTTCACGAATCTTAGCACCAATGCCCAACTGCAACTCAAAGAGACCACAGCGTGGAACGAACTTGTTGACGCACCGCTGGCACTCATCAGCGGCCGTTACTACGACTACACCATCACAACCGACATGCTTGCCGAACTCAAGGCACGCGGCGTGATTGTCAGCGGTTGCAACTATACGCTTACCGAGGTTCTGCTCATCAACCCCGCTGACCTCAAGCCTCTGACGCTCTCCGTGCCTGTCTACGATAACTGGGTGTTCACGGCGAAACCGAGTATCACCATCCATGTGGAGAATCCCTACGAGGAAGCGGTCACCGCCAACGTGGAGGTGGAGATAACTACCGACAAGGCTGTAGCCTTGGATACATTACTCGTATCGCGTGAGATAGCCGCAGGCACATCGCAGGACATCGTGCTCACCACCAACGACAATCTTGCTGCCGGCTTCTACAAAGCCACCTGCATCGTCAACGACGATCTGGCACGCGCTTTCGGGTTTGGTATCAATCCTACTGCCATCGTTTCCGCGCCGGACAAACAGGCGGATTTCGATGCGTTCTGGGCTGACGCCAAGGCGCAACTTGAGAACATTGACATGAACGCCACACTCACCGAGATCACCGCCAAGAGCACCGCAGCACGCAAGGTTTATCTGGTGGAGATGAACTCAGTGCCCGACGGTCTGACCGGCGAACCGGTTGTTGTACGCGGTTACTATTGCGAACCGCAGGACGGCAAGAAACACCCCGTAATTATGCACTACGCCGGATACGACAGCGGTTACCGTCCCGGTGGCCAGGACGTCAAGCCCTACTGCCCGTCCGGCGATGCCGAACCGGACTATGCCGAGTTCTACCTCTCTACGCGCGGACAGAACATCAACAACCGCGCTGCCGACGAACGCGAGGCGGACGGCAAGGGCGATTTTACCAACACCTACGGCGACTGGTTTGCCTTCAACTTCGGCGACAAGGATAGCTATTACTACCGCGGTGCGTTTATGGACTGCGTACAGGCTATCCGTTTCATGGCTACCCGCACCACCAGCGACATGTCGAACCTCTTTGCCGAAGGCCAGAGTCAGGGCGGTGCGTTCACCTATGCTGCAGCGGCATTGTCCGACTATCCTTTCCGCGCTATTGCGCCCGCTATTGCTTTCCTGGGCGATTATCCCGACTATTTTGATATTACAAATTGGCCTGCCTACGTGGCACGCGAGAATCAGGGTACGCTTACTGACGCTCAGATGTTTGCATTCCTCTCCTATTTTGATACGAAGAACCTCGCCACGGCTATCACCTGCCCCACTATCGCCTGCATCGGCCTACAGGACAACGTCTGCCCGCCGCATACCAACATTGCGCCTTACAACAACCTGCTCTCCACCGACAAGCAGCTTATCTTCAACCCCGAGAACGCGCACCAGGCCGGCGATACGTGGTACAGCGACTTCATGCAGTTCTTCAAGGCGCACGAGCAAAGCCCTGCCACTGCCGTGGAAGCGGTCAGTAATCAGCCGTCAGCGCTCAGCTGCCGGAAGTTTTTTCGCGACGGCCAGTTGGTCATCGTCCGCGAAGGCAGTGAATACACACTCCTTGGCCAAATGAAATAATCTGTATTTTCAGTGCCAATTCGTAATTTTTAATTCGTAATTTTTAATTTTTAATTATAATCTCATGTCTTTCACCGACAAAGTAGCCGCATTGCGCCAGGCGCACGAAGCACTCCTCAACCGCAAGAACGAACCCGCAGCCAATAGCCAATGGCCAATAGCCAATGGCATTTATACAAAGTATAAATATCCCATCCTCACCGCCGATCATACGCCGCTGGAGTGGCGCTACGACTTCTGCGAGCTGACCAACCCCTACCTCATGCAACGCATTATGATGAACGCTGTGCTTAACGCCGGAGCCATCCTCTATGAGGGCAAATATACGGTGGTAGCACGCGTCGAGGGCGCTGACCGCAAGTCGTTCTTCGCCGTGGCGCAGAGTGACAACGGTATTGACGGCTGGCGTTTCTGGGACGAACCGGTCACCCTGCCTGACGGCGACAATGCGCCTGCCACCAACGTCTATGACATGCGTCTCACGCGTCACGAGGACGGCTGGATCTATGGCATCTTCTGTGTCGAGCGCCACGACGACACCAAGCCGTTCGACACCTCGGCTGCCACCGCAGCAGCAGGTATAGCTCGCACCAAGGATCTCAAGAACTGGGAGCGTCTCAAAGACCTCTCATCCCTCTGCCAGCAGCGCAACGTCGTGCTCCATCCGGAGTTTGTGGATGGCAAGTATGCCTTGTACACCCGTCCGCAGGATGGTTTCATCGACACCGGCAAGGGTGGGGGAATAGGCTGGACACTGGTCGAGGATATCACCCACGCCGAGGTGCGCAACGAGCGCATCATCTTCGGCCGCAACTACCACACCGTCTATGAGGTCAAGAACGGCGAAGGTCCCGCTCCTATCAAGACCGCACAAGGCTGGTTGCACCTCGCCCACGGTGTGCGCAACACCGCCAGCGGACTCCGCTATGTGCTCTACATGTACATGACTGCATTGGACGATCCCACACGCATCATTGCTAAACCCGGCGGCTGGTTCCTCGTTCCCGAGGGCAGCGAATACGTCGGCGATGTGATGAACGTAGCCTTCGCCAACGGCTGGATTGTGGATGAGCCAATGGCTAATGGCCAACAGCCAACAGCCGATAAAGACACGCGGCGTGTCTTTATCTACTACGCCTCCGCAGACACACGCCTGCATGTAGCCACCACCACCGTTGCCCAACTCCTCGACTACTGCCTCCACACCCCCGAGGACGGCCTCACCACCACCGCCAGCGTCGAGACCATCAAAGCCCTTGTGACAAAAAACAAGACTTGCCCCGCGGCTAAACAATAAGGCTATAGTTCTTTATCATTCCTGTACAAAAGGCGGCTCAAATGCCGCCTTTGTCATATAAAACACAGATTTTTCCACCCAACTGCATAAAAATGCTGCAATCTATTCAAGCAAGGCAACAAGACTTATTCGGTCACAGGCACAGAAGTAAAATAAAATGCCGTTACAATATTCACGAGCAGGCAGCCGAAAGGTATTGCCTGCTCTTTCTTTGTCCGTTGCGTCGGAATCGGATTCCGACAACGGCTTTGTCGAATCAAGTTTCGTCAATTGCGTTCGAATATATTCGAACATCGGCTTTGCCGAATAACGTATTTGCTCGGCCTTTGTTCCTTGCGTCCGAATCATATTCGGACAACGGCTCCACAAGAGCCGCCTGTTAATCCCTGCGCACAGCATCAGTCCATTATCGGGAGTATCTCGGGCTTATATCGTATCCCGTTTCACCCTATATATACTTAGTATATATTCCGTGATTTTGGCATGCTCTGTCTCTCACTTTTCCATTTCCGCCATCGATACCCTTGCAATCCCAGTATTCATCGGGCTTACATCGAGTCGTTATTAGGCTATTAACACGTGATTAACGCGTGATTAACACGTGATTCAACTCTCCTGCCCGCAACCGCACCACTCTGCTCCGCCCCTCACAGCTACCAGAAAAACACATTATGTTGCAGAAAATAGCAAAATAGTGTCAGCCTTTGTCCGAAAAATTCCGTACCTTTGCGCCATAATTGCCCAAGTGGCAAAATGACAAATGACAAACGGCACATGGCAAACGAAAAAATAATCAATCTTCAAGCAGCTGCCCGTCATCTGCTCGAGGAAAACATTCTCCGCTTCTGGGCGGACAGGATGTACGACCCCAAGGGCGGGTTCTACGGCCGGATGGACGGACAGAACGTGCTGCATCTGGATGCCGAACGCGGCGCGGTACTGAACGCACGACTGCTGTGGTCGTTCTCCGCGGCGTACCGCGTGCTGCGCAAGCCCGAGTACCTGGCAGTGGCGACCCACGCCAAGGAGTATATCTGCGCCCGTTTTCTGGACAAGGAACACGGCGGTTGCTATTGGTCAGTAACCGCCGACGGTCAGCCGCTGGACACCAAGAAGCAGACCTACGCCATCGGGTTCATGATCTACGGCTTCTCGGAGTACCATCGCGCCACAGGTGACCAACAGGCGTTGGACATTGCCGTCCGCCTGTTCCACGACATAGAATCGCACACGTTCGATGCCGTGCATATCGGTTACATAGAAGCCCTCACCCGTGACTGGCAGCCGATAGCCGACATGCGCCTGAGTGACAAGGACGAGAACGGTTCGCGCACCATGAACACCCACCTGCACATCCTGGAGCCCTACACCAATCTGTACCGCGTATGGCGTGACCCGCGTCTGGCCGAACGCTTGCGTCTGCTGATACGTATCTTTGCAACGCGCCTCTACAACCCGCAGACGGGTCACCTCGGGCTGTTCTTCAATGACGCATGGCAACCCATCGCCAGCCGTCACGCCGACAGTCCGGGGCACGACATTGAGGCCGCCTGGCTGCTGAACGAAGCGCTGAATGTCCTCGGCGACCAAGCGCTGACCGACGAGCTGACACCCGTTGTACGCCACATTGCCCGCGCTTCGGAAGACGGTATATTTGCCGAAACGCAATGGTGGACCTACTGCGAAGCAGTAATCGGATATATCGACCAGTGGCAGCGTTTAACGTTTAGCGATGAGCGTTTAGCGTTTAGCGGTGAGGCAGGGCACTACTGGCTACTGGTGGAACAGGCGTTCCAATATATCTGCGACCGGCTGATTGACCGCGAACACGGCGAATGGTACTGGGCTGTCCTGCCAGACGGCACGCCGGACACCGGGAACGACAAAGCAGGCTTCTGGAAGTGCCCGTACCACAATTCGAGAATGTGCCTCGAATTAATTGAAAGATTTGAAAATTTGTAGATTGTAAGTGAAACCATATAAATTTCAGCCATACCTCCGCACCACTATCTGGGGCGGGTATCAGATAGCACCGTTCAAAGGTATCTACACCGCGCAGCCGAACATCGGTGAGTCGTGGGAGATTAGCAGCGTACCTGGACACGAATCCGTTGTTGCCGAGCGCGGCATAATAGGTGACGTTGATCTCGGTCTCAACCT
>Ga0310690_10004578_pt1 | contig 19476 bp, 8 predicted proteins | sample AusTroGonzalo_MG_2_FD_207661 | JGI IMG/M metagenome (GOLD analysis project Ga0310690, IMG submission 207661) | Bovine rumen microbial communities from tropical cattle in Woodstock, Queensland, Australia - Gonzalo_04 (v2) (version 2) | ecosystem: Host-associated > Mammals > Digestive system >...
GCCAGAACACGGTGGGCCTGTCCCCTTCCGTAAGAAGGCCGTGGCGGGAGGACGGGGCGATCCCGATGGATGCCGAGAGCGGAGAAAGGAAGGTCGCGGCGTCCTTGATCCGCGGCCTGGCGGTTCCGGAGGAGAAGACGGCAAGCCGAGACACGGAGGCCGTCCCGAGCGGGAAGGCCCACTTGCCGGGAGAGGAGAGGCTGTTAGTCTCCACGGGGAACCAGTCGTTCGCCGCGCCGAAGGCGAGCCATTCGCGCTGGACTGCGGAGGGCCCGGGCGCGGCAAACGAGAACGTCTCGTTCGTCCCGACCCTGGCAAGGACAAGGGAGGGGGAAAGTTGAGAATTGAGAGTTGAGAGTGTAGAGTTGTGGAACTCTACACTTGCGCCGCGAAGCGGCGCATTGGTCTTCTGGGCGGAGAGCGTAGCTATCACGGCAAAAAAGAGAAATGCCGCAATGTGAATCGGAGGACGATCCCCCACTCTACACTTTACACTCTCAACTTTCAACTTCGCAACTGCGCATGCAGTTGCAGTCACTGCCGCGCACACGAGGACGAGCCCTGTCAAGAAGTCAATCATGCCACGTGCGGATTATACCAAATTTTCGGTTTGGTTTTTTAGACAGGATTTACAGGATTGACAGGATCGGACTCCTACAGATTGCCTTTCTTGAGGTTGCACGTCACGGAGGCGCAGAGATCATTAGCCGTGTAGAATTGTAGAAAATGTAGAAGCTCTACACCCTCTACATTTCTACACGGCCTGAAAAGCGAGAACCAGGTGCAAAACATTCTCATCGCAATTCCCTCCGGCGAATGATGATACGCGAGTGTCGGCGGCGAAGTACTTAAAGAAGTTCGACTCGTATGGATCCCGCGCCGCGCATTACGGCATCAGCCGCCTTCGCCTCGCGGAACAGCTGGTATTATACCATATTTCGCGCATCTCGACTTCTGATCTTCTATCCACCCTGCGTCAACGGTGTCTTCAGGAGAGGGGGAAAGCCAGTCCTCGTAGTCGTATTTCCACTCGCACGACGGCGCAGGCGGCCAGAAGATGCCTTGCTCGATCCTGCCGACAAGTTCGCGAAGAAGAGCCTCCGCCTCCGGCACGAATGCGCCGCTCATGGGATCGGAAAAGACGACGTCGCCCGCAGTCTTCCCGAGGATGCAGTAGCAGGAGGATATCTTCTCGAGCTTCGCCCCTGCGAAGACGCCCTCGGAATCCGCGTCGAGCATTGCGCAGTATATCGGCAGCTGAAGGCTTAGCCATGTCTTCGTTCCGTCCCTCTTCGTCTCGAAGCACTTCGCACGAGCGGCGGAATCCCACGTCTTGTAGTCTATGACGCACCACTCGCCCGTCTCGTCCCTAAAGTCGATCCTGTCGCACTTGCCGTGGAAGCGCGTGTGGCCGTACATGACCTCAAGCTTCCTCTCTGCCGCGACTATCCGCCATCCCTCCGACCTGCGCGCGGCCTGGATCGCGGCGAAATGGGCAAGCCTCCTCTTTACCGACTCCCCCTGCATCGCTACTATCGCCGGAATCGCCGTTCCAAAGCGCTCGGCAAGCTGCTCGTCGACGCGCGCCTCCAAGAATGCGCGTATGGCCGATTCGTCGGATGAATCCCTGATCTCCCCCGTGCCAAACGCCTCAAGCGCCTCGTGGGCGAGGTTGCCGTATTCCCACGCCTCAAGCTCCTCCGCCCTGTCGTCCATTCGCTTGTCGCCGAGGACGCTCTTGTCCCTGAGGTAGTATGTGAAGGGACACCTGAGGTAACCGTCGAGCCGCGTAGGGGATATCCTGTCGAGACTCGCGAACGGCGGCGGGACGGGAAGCTTCAGCTTCCATGCAGGCGGCAGGTCGAAGGCAAGCCCTTCCGCAGTCCCGGCCTTAGTCCCATAGAAGGCCCGCACCCTCGCCACAAGGTCCCTGTCGTCGCCTGTCTCAAAAAGAAGCCTTGAGGGCTTCAGGACATCGCCCTCGGAGTCGGTGGAATGGAAGAATATCCTAACGGCGTCGCCCGCCCTCGAGCCGACCGCCATCCTGAGAATCGCCCTGTCGCGCACTTCCTTCGAAGCATTGTGCGGCAGGCCCAGCCTGCGGCGCAGGGAGTCGGGGAGGAACGGATGGCCGACGGTCGACTCCGGCACGCACCCCTCGCGGAATCCGGCAATCACGATTTCGTCGGCCTCCACGAACGGAAGCTCAAGCCAGCCGTCCGAGAGTATGACGTCGCCCTCGTCCGGTTCGAGGCTGTAGGTCGCCTCGTCAAGGCGTATCGCAAAGATCTCCTCGTCGCCTCCGCACTCGTCGATGAGGCCGTTCAGGACTTCGGCCGCGGCGGCGAACTCGCGCGATTCCGGATTCCTGCCGTCGAGGGTCCTCTCCCTGAATATCGCGGCAAGAAGCCCACGCAGGTCACGCTTGCGCAGCTGCACGTTCACGAACTCGAATATCGCGCGCAGCTTTCCCTTTGTCTTCGCCGCGATGTCGTCTATCGACTCTGGCAGATACTCCGCCTGGCGGTTGTCGAGGTCGATGAGCGCGGCCGTCATGTCCGCGTCGGAAAGCCCAAGCTCCGCGCATATCCACCGCCGGACGTCGCCGCCGCGCACGAACGCGGAGAAGACGGAATACGAGCGGGTGCGGGAAAGCGCCGAGAGCTGCGCCGCGAGACGCCCGAGCGACGACGTCGCAAGCTTCGTGACAGAGGGGTTGTGCACCGAAAGGCCGCGTGCGGCAAATGCGCTTTCTATCTCGGGGAACATCTCCGGGTCCGCGACGCACAAGGCGGGCAGCGCATCGCAGGGTGCCACGCCCGCGAAATATGCCGCGATCCTGTCTGCCTCGTCGGCGGCCGTCGCGCATGGAGTTATCACAGAAAGAGACGGTCCCTCTCCGTCCTCGGGGCCGACAAATGCCGCGGGGTCGTCGAAGCGCAAGACCTCCTCGACGCCAGGCCACCTTGGCTCAAAAACCTTCATCTGCGAAATGCGGTCCTTCTTGCCTCGCCTCTCAAGCGCGGCAAGATAGCGCCTCTCAGTATCAGCAAGGTCGTTCCACCTGTCCTTTTCGGTGGGAAGCTCCGCCTCGGCCACCTTGGCGACATCCGCAAACGAAATCGCCTTAGCTGAGAGCATGGCCCGCATGTCTGAAAGCTGCCGCGCCATCTCCAGCGCAGCGCGCGCGTCATGTCCCTTCCCCGTCAAGGCTTCCCGGAACGCCGCAAGCTCGTCGGCCCTTCCGGCGAGGGCCGGGTCGTCCTCGTCCAGCATAATCCCGTAGGGCGTCTTTACAAGAGGCGGCACAAGCGCCCCAAAGCGCCTTGCGAGGGCAAGCCTGAGCCGACGGCCAGACTGCGCGGTAGGCACCACCGCACAGACGTGGGCGAGCGACTTCACCCCCGTCCTGTCCGTGCGCACCTTGCCGGACAGCGCGTCAACCGCGATGTCAATCAGCCTTCTCATTGCCAGATATAGACGCATTGTAGGAACGGCACGCGGAATCCGCGCCTGAGACCGGGCCGACGACAAGCGGGCGCCCGTCTGGCCCCTCCACCACGACCGTACGAACGGCCGCATAACGTGGGGTCGAACTTGCCGTATTCGATTGTGCCGTAGTTCTCGCTATTCCAGAAGCTGCTGACTGATGCCGGGCCCCAAACGTAGAGCGCGGAGCCGCGAATGCCGTCCACGACGCGGTTTCTCGCGAACAGCGACGGAACCGCCCCGGCCGGACGAGCGCCTATCGCCTCGAACGGCACGGCTACTGTGCACTTCCAGGAGCCATTCCCCTTCTCTACTGTGGCCGTCACGCCTTCGCCCCAGTCCTTGTCGATGCTGCCGCCGCGCGTTCCCAGGCTGTTGTTCTTGTTGTCGAAGATCGCGCCCTCGGAATTGACGCCGATATGGTAGTAGACGCTCCTCTCCCCGGTCGGGCAGAAATACCACTCCACGGAGTTGTCCGCCCATATCTCGCCGTTGTCGCGCGGACGCGCCTTTGCGACGACCTTGTCCATGCTCGGCTCTTCGCAGGTAAAAGCGGCATATATCGCCTTTTCGTCGGTCCACGTCCTGACCTTCGTCTCCACTGGGCGGTCGATGTCGGGCTTCTTCCCGCGCTGCGCAAACACGCGAAGGGGAATCGCCTCTCCTGCGCTCGCACGAAATCCCTCAACCGCCGCGACGCGGTCACGGTACGCCTTCGCCGCCGCCTTGATGCCTCCGACGAATTCATCTGAAATGAGGCGTATGCGACGCGCCTCAAGCGAGCCTGGCCCGACCTTCGAAAGCGCCGCCGCGACAATCCCGTCGAGGCGCGAGACCTCGGACGGCGGATATATCTCGGAGAAAATGGCCTTCCACGACGGGACGACGGCGACGGGCCCTATGGGGGTGTCCTTAGACTCGCCCGTAAGCTTCGTCATCCAGTTCGCCTCGAGGATCGTGTAAAGTTCCTTCATCTCGGGAGCCGCCGCGCCAAACATCAGGCGGTAGTGCTCGTCGAGAACGGCGTCAATGTCGGTCTTGACATCCCAGCAGACGCGGGAATAGACGTAGTAGTTGAGGTAGTTGAAAGAGAAACGGTCTGTCTCCGACTCGGAGAATCCGCCGATTATGAAGTCCGCGGCATCGCTGTAGTACTTGCCCCAGGCGTGCATGGAAAGCTGCGGAATCCCGTCGAAGTCCGGCCCCACGCTTGGATGCTTGCCTGGGTACGTCCAGAGCCACACCTTGTGGCCGAGCTTGGCCATCCAGTCAGTGATCTGCTTCCTCTCGCCGGCTATCTTGTCGGGGCGGCCGACGGACCACTGCCCATGCACCGCCACCTGCACGAGGATGTTGGAAGGAAGGTCGTATTCAGGAACCTTGCGGACCCTGCCGTAGCACATCTGCGTGACGGTGCCCTCCACGCCCTCCGCCGTAAGGCGCTCGGCAATGGCCTTTGTCGCGAGCCACACCGGGCTCACCCCCGCGCGATATGCCTTCTGGCAGTTCTCGCATGCGCAATCGGGCTGGCCGTCCTGCGGCATGATGTCGACGATCCTGTTCTCAAGGTCGACGTTGCTGCCCCAGTTCTTGAGCGGAATTCCCCTGTCGGACGGCTTCTTGCCGGTGAGGGCGGCCTTTACGTCCTGGTAAATCTCCTCGACGACCGGCGAAGTCCAGCAGAGGTGACCGGAATGTCCGACGGCGCTTTCAATCGTGCGCGAGCCGTTCGACCTGAGCGAGAAGTATTCCGGATGCGTCTTGGCGAAGCGCTCGACGTACTTGAAGTTGCGCGTGCCGTGGCACAGGGGTATCTTCTTCGTTCCCATCCTGAGCCGCAGCCAGTCAAGGCGCTTCATCCGCTCCCCTTCTGCGTCGTTCTCGGTCTTGCCGAACCAGAAGGCCTTCTTGCCGCTATACCATTCGCGCACAGAAAAATCGGGGGTGACGGCCCTGTCGACGTCCGGCACCACGATCTTGTCCTTCTTCGGCACGACCGTGCCAAGCTCCCCAGGGAAGTAGAAGCGGACACCGGCGTAATCTTCGAGGAACGCATAGACGGCAAATGAAGTCGCCCTTTCAAGCGACCGCGAGAACACGGGCGAGACAAGCGGATTCTGCCGCGGGTGGTCGCGCCCTGCAAGATAGACGCGGTTTGGCGCTGTCTTGACGAAGAACGTGTCGCGCGGCTTGGAGTCGACGTCTATTCCCGCCCCGCGCGACCACTGGTTGTCGCCCAGCACAATCGCAGTCCTCTCCGGCGACGGCTTCTCGACGACCGGAACCTCCGAGCCAAGCGCCTGCGCGAGGAAGTTCGTGAGCTCCTGCGCCGCAAACCGCACCGCCGGCGGGGCCTTACCGCCCACGACGACATCGACCCCTCCCGGTCTGATCTCAACTGCGCCAAGGCATCCGAGCGCACACAGTCCGACTGCAAGAAGCACATTCAGACTCTTCATTCCGCCTCCTCCCCTGTCTTTACCTGGAAATCCTGTCCAGGCGCACGTCGTCGAAGTGCGCGACGCCGGCTGCGTACCGCGTCCGAAGCCAGATCGCCGTTTCGGGACATTCGCGCCAAGACTCGTCCGTCTCGAACTCGAACACCTGCGGAATCCAGTCCGTCGTTCCGGACAGGAAGTTTCCATGCTCGGGGAAGATCCATTCCTTCCCCTTCGCGCCGTCGCCCTTCTTCTCCTGCCGCACTATCGCTGAAACTCCGCCGCCGGAGACGACGGGGGTTATCCCGTCGCACTTCACGAAATACGAAAGCCGGTACTTCGCCGACGGCTCGAGTGTCGCCTTCGCGAAGAAATGCCCCGTGCGCGTGACCTTGTTCGTGTCGGTCGTGATCATCATAGAATCCGGCGCGCTCAGGAACACCGCGCTGTCGAAACGCGAAGCCTTGCTGCAAGGCCGCCACTTCGCGCCGCTGAGCGCATCGCGCCCGTCCGGCAGCTCCGCGCGGCGCTTCCTCTCGGATTCCACGTCGCACATAAGCGACCTGTACGCGTCCGCCGCCTTCCTGAGCGGGCCGTAGAGTTCGCGCCTTATGAGGTCGATGCGCCGAGCCTCGACGGTGCCTGCCCCGGCCTTCCTCTCCGCCGCGTCCATAAGATGCTCCAGCTCCGCAAGGGCCGCCGGCGAATAGATCCCGGTCCATATCTCGTATTCGCACGGAGGCATGGACTTCGGACCGATCGGGGTGTCTACGATCCGCCCGGCGATTCCCTTGACCCACTTCTCCTCCAGGATGTCGAGGACCCTCGCCATCTCTGGCGCGCCTGCGCCGAACATCAGGCGGTTGTGCTCGTCGATGACGGCGTCGACGTCCGTCTTGGGATTCCACGCAATGCGCGAGAACACGTAGTAGTTCAAGTAGTGGAATATCCAGTGGTCGGTCTCGGATTCGCAGAACGCGCCCGTGATGTCGGGCGCGGCGTCCTTGAAGAACCGTCCCCACGCGCGCGGACCGAAGGACGGGACGCCCGGAAGGACGGTGTTGAAGAACTTGTGCGGATACGTCCAGAGCCATACGCGGCGGCCGGTCTTGGCGTCCCACGCGCGGATGCGCGCGAGCGCCTCGCCGTGCTGCTTGCGGTTGTAGACGTTCCACGGCCCCGACACGGCGACCATGACCATTATGTTCGTGGGCAGGTCAAGGTCAGGCACGGCGCGGTACGCGCCATACGACATCTGCGTGAACGTGAGGTCGGCCCGCCCCTCCGCGAGGAAGCGCCGCGCGAGCTCGGCCGTCCGCCCCCACACGAGTTCGCTGGCGTAATTGTCAGCGAGGGTACCGTCGGGATTGCGGCGGTACTTGGCCTGGCAGGCCGGGCATTCGCACGGAACGTAGCCGTCCTGCGGCATCACATCCACGTAGCCGGTGCGTCCGCTCGCCACGATGTCGTCGTGGAACACGTCCCAGACCTTCGAGCTCTGGCAGAGCTGCTTCTGGTGGTAGCCGACGCGCTCGCGCTCGAGGGCGGTGCAGCGGGTTCCGTCCTTGCGCAGCTGGCAGTATTCCGGATGCGTCGCCGCGAAGCGCTCCACGATCTTGAACTTGTTCTGGCCGTGGCAGCATGGTATGCGCATCGTCTCGAAGCGATGCCTGAGCCAGCACAGGGCCTTGCCCGCGTTAGGGTGCCAGCCAGGCGGGAGCGGCTCGTACCAGACGCCGTCGCGGCTGATGATCGTGGAACGGGCGGTGAACCAGGGCGCTGTCGTCTTGTCCTGCGCCGGCACCGCGACAGACTCGCGACGGTTCGCCACAGTGCCGAGCTCGCCGGGGAAGTAGAACCTTACGCCGGCAAAGTCCTCCAGAAACGCATAGACGCCGAAAAGCGTGGCGCATTCGTCGCGCACGGCCAAGCCGGACTTCCACGCGCGCCGGAACACGTCGTCGCCCCCGTCGCGGCCGGCGATGCGCACGACGGGTCTCCCCTCCGGCGACAGCTCGACTTTCGTGCGGAACGCATCGCGTTCGAGGTTCGAGACGTCGAACCCGGCAGCGCGGCCCAGCAAGATGGCGGCCCGTCCCCTTTCAGCCTTCGGGACGACGGGGACAGGCCCTCCCAAGACACGCGACAGGAAGTTCGTAAGCTCCTGCGCCGCAAATCGCTCAACCGGCAGGGGCTTCGCCGGTACGACCACGTCCACTTCGCCCGGTTTCAGGACCGGAGCCGCCAGCGAGGACGCGGCCGCAACGAGGGTAAACGCGAAATGTATCATGTCACTATCTATAGATGAGCATCATACCACGCTTGCGACGGCCGGAATATATGTACATATTCGCAGAGGCGTCGCACCTCTCCTTGACATTGAGGCCGCCGTCGAACACAAGGCCCTCGCCGCGGCTGCGCAGCGCCAGCATCTCCTCATAGCCGCTCGCGCCGGTCTCCGGCATGTCCAGAACGGCCCCGCCCTGGCAGACAAGCGAATTGAGCTTCGTGCCCGGCGCGAAGACGACCTTCCCGCCGCCAGACACGACGACGTCGCCGTCGGAGACAATGGGCGTCAGGAACCTGACCGTATGGCCGCCCGTCGCGATGGTGAGCGTCGAACGCGCGGACAGCACGAGGTTGGACGCGCTCGAATACGTCCAGTTGGCCGTCGGCGCAATCGTCACGTTGTCCTTGACAGAAAGCTCCACGTCGTTCGACCAGTTCGAGGGAACGAGCGTGAGGTTGCCCTCGACGCGAACGCCGCCCGGCGCGCTCGCGACGCCGCCCGTGAGCGTCAGCGTGCCGTCGCCGCGGAACGTCTGCCGTCCCTGCGGGACGAGCGGGCAAGTTACGGTGAGCGCACCGTCCACGTAGTGCGTGTTGTTGCTCGTCAGCAGGAGCTGCGTGCCGCCGATCGTCGCAACGGCATTCATGGCGACGGCAAGCGCGCCTCGGCCATTTGCATTGAAATCACGCTCCTGATTCGTCCCCTGCTCGAGCACGGTAAGCGTCGCCCCGGGCATGACCGTCAGGCGCGAGTTCCGGACGGCCACCGACGATGCGTCGTATCTTTGCTGGACACGCACGTAACGCGACGTCCAATCGCCGCCAAGACGCACGTCGCCTCCAAAGTCCAGCGGGCGCACGTTGCCGTCATACACCCCACCGCCGCCCGTCGCGGCGATGGAGCCTTCTCCATACGACAGGAATCTGATGGCATTGTCCGATCTCAGGCGATTGGAGATGACGACGGGGAACTTGCTGCCGCTTTGGACCGATGGGATTCCGACGACATCTGAGCTGGGATACTGAAATGTAATAAGCTTGCCGCTGAACATGAAAGGCCCGCAATTCGAGAAGAACTTGAAATAGCGCAACGTCGCCGCATCCGTTACTGAAACGACCGTGTTCGAACACCCCTTGAAAAATGCCTGAGTGGCTGATCCGGGGACGGAGTTGCTAACCCAGTTGTCCGAATTGGCGAAAACATTGTCAGAGCCGGCGCCCGACCAGATCTTGTCCGATCCAGTCCGCGGCTCGTCATACGCCGTGACCTTGCCGTCCGTCAGGTAGACGGCGTTGCCGGTCTTTGCAAGAGACCAGCCAGCAGGCCAGGCGCCTCCGGCATACTCGATCTTCGAGAGATCGGGGTCTGTCCCCGCAGGGGCGAAGTAGACGGGATAGAACATCCCTTCCGTCAATGTCGCGGGAACGTCCGTCACCACGATCTTCGCGCCGTCGCCGAATTCCGCCGTGGCCGACGCATCCACATAGTCGCCGTTATTCATGTTGATCTTCAGCTTGGCGTTCGCGCCAAGCTTCAGGTTCATCGCCTTCAGCCCGGCCAGCTGGTTCGTGCAAAAGGCGAGCGTCGTGTTGTCCGCAACCTCAATTGTCCTGAACTCCTCCGCCCACTTCGCGACCGGGTAGAGCGCGGCCGTGCCGCCGCCCGTCGCCTTGAGTTCCGTCACCTCGCTCAAATACAAGCGATCCATGTTGATCGTGCGGGGAGTCGCGGGCTCAAAGCAGTCAGCAGTGTCGTAAACCACCGGTCCATACAGGTATGTCCTAGACCTCTGTGAGGGACTGCTTGCAAACAAGCCCGGCACGTCGCCACCCCATGCTCCAAACACGGTGCCGTCAAGGAAGTTTATATCCTTCCAGACGCCTTTGCTGCTATAGTCGCGGAATCCGCCGATGCCGAGATTAAGCCGGGCAATATCGAGGTTGATGGTGCACGCATTGGCGGCGTTGACCCTTAGTGCATTTGCGTAGATCGTGGCACCGCCTCGCAGCGCGATGCTTGAGCTGTCGAAGTAGATGTTTCCGGTGGCCACAGACGTGTTGTTCGTCACGTAGATCGTGCCGCCCACGTCGTAGTCGCCGTCAACGGAGAACAGAAGTGCGCCAGGGTTCTTTGTCGAAGGAGTGGGGACGACCAGCGTACCGCCGAAAGCCGGCAGGAGATCTGCAAACGCAGCACCCTGCCCACGCGAAGACGAAGGCGCGGAATCGAGACAGCTTCGTTCCTCGGAGACAGTTACGTTGTCTCGGCACCAAATAAGAGTGCCGCCATTGTTCGCGAAATGCGCACCGGCGTCGAACGATGTCGTATAGGCACCGTAGTTTGCATCGCAGTTCCAATAAGTACCGCCGTTCAGATAAACGCGCGTGATTGATTCGCGCGGCGGATCGGGGCTGCGGAACAGGCCTCTATAGATTGCAGCAACGCCTCCATTGATGGTCAATGTGGCGTTGTTGGTAAAGGTGAAGGTGCTGGTCAGATCGGAGCCGCCGAGAAGCCCGCCGTCGACAATCACGTTTGCGTTCCCGGCAAAAACCGGGTTTCCCGTTGAAATGCGTCCGGAAGAAAGCCGCAAGGTTCCGCTGATAAAACCCGTATTGCTCATGTCCGTGCCACTGACCGAGAAATCCGGCCCGTCAACATTCAGCTCGCGACCTTCTGCAATCTGGATAAAAGCACCCGTGCCAGACTGCAACTTTGCGGAGTCCGCGCCCTTTAGCGTGACAGTTCCTGCGCCTTCCGGCAGTTCAAACGAAAAGTACCACTTGTCGGTGCCTTCAATGATAACCTCCCAGTCACGGCCGGCCGGGAAGACGTTGCGCGTGCTTGCGACAGTTTTCGTATCCCAGTTCTGGGCGTTGTTCCACCGATGGTCGCCGCTTGCGTCGGTCCAGGTTCTAATGTCACTTGCTGCCGCAAACGCGTCGCCCGCAACCATGGCAATCGCGACTAACGAGAACAGACATGACATTTGGTTTTTCATTGCTTCATTCTCCTCTGTGGCTTATGGAACATATTTCATGTTATTTTACCATATCGTCATCAGAACCGTCAATGAGTGCTGGGTCTGGGTGACGGCCACTCGGCTCCGTCGCACGAAACTGGCACCGTCGCGGCAGCAACGCCATCCCAAACATCTTGCCTATTCTCGCCAAATGCCCGCAGGACAAAAACTCAGATTTTGTCTTCATCTGCAAAAGCTATCTTCGTATCTGGAGGAATGCACGTGGCGAAGTGCCGTCGCCGGGCTTGACCGTAAAGCGCATCGTCGTCGGGTCGTCGGTCGCCTCGATGGAAACCTCCGGCTCAAGTCTCGCCGCGCCGTTCCAGTCTCCGAGGTCGCTCGTCGCCTTGAAGAGCGACTTCACCCGCTCCGCCGCGCACCTTACCGCTTCCCCGCCGTCCTTCACCGTAACGCTCAGCGTCATGGCAGGGCGACTTGTCCCCGAGCCGCCGTCTTCGCCATCGGCAACGCTCACATCCTTGAACTCAATCTTCGGCGCGTTTTCAAAGAGCCTTTCCGCACCCAGCAAATACGCTGCCGCCGCATTGGTGTTCGCGACTACCGCCGCCTCGCCTGCCGCCGCGCCGCTCGCGCTCCCTGCGCCCTTCACGCTCTCAGCCCATTCCTTGAACTTCCTGTATTCCGCCGCGCTCCCGCCAACGGCTTCTTTTACGGCCTCGTCCGCGAACCCCGCCTCCTCAATAGCATTCGCCACCACCTCCGGCGCGGCATCTTCCTCCACTTTAGGAATTAGCTCCATTGGCGACCATGACACATTGTTTACCCAAATGCAATCTTCACCTACGCAGTCGTCTTCGTCATAGTCATCCTTAATGTATGTCCAACGAATCACATGTGTTCCACTACTTGATATCACATTTGTGACTGCCATCCAGCCTGTCAGACCGTCAATCTTGCAGATGGCCGTGCCATCTACCGAGAAAATGCCGCGATCATACGAATAACGGTTACGGGGGTCTTTCTCACAGTCAGACCTCCAATTGAATGAAATCGTCCCTGCGCCGAAAACTGCAAATTCAATCCACGTCTCCTCTTCTGGCGCGATTCCACCGCTCATAGCAGACAAACCATGAATCGCAACGGCGTCATCTACTGGTATCCACTCTGCATCGCCACCGGTTGTTACGGTCATGTCTTGTACACCAAGAGCTTCTGACAGTGTCAGAAGCTCGCCTTTGGTGATAGTTGCCATCGCGTAGTCGCTGTACTTGCCATCTTTGACGGCCACCGCACATATTTCCGTCGTATCCTCAATCACAAAAGGGCCTGAATATAAGTAGCGAGAAGTTGGTCGCGGCGTTGCACCGTCTGTTGTATAGTATATGCTTGCCTCTGAAGTATCACACATTATAGTAACCACACATGATGCATTTCTAAATGTCGTCCCATCAGACGGTGTAATGACCGGTATTTTTACATCATCATCCATATATTCAATTCGCATCCCGTTCCATGTCCCCGGAATCTCAACATCCCATCCAGTCGACGACGGCGAGACATGAACAACACAGTCAAGATGAGCATAAAACACACTTGAATCCAGAACAGGGGCATTCCCTTTAAAAACAATATTGGTTAATGCTTTACATCCGTAGAACGCTTGATAGCCTATGCTCGTAATTCCCCCTCCTATCGTCACGGAATTGAGGGAACTACAGTTGCTGAATGCAATGTTGCCGATGCTCATTACACTATCAGGAATTACCAGGTTCCTTAACCCACTGCAATTTTGGAACGCACACGTTCCAATGCTCGTTACGCTGTCAGGTATCGTAACACTTGTCAGTCCGCTGCAGCCATAGAACGCCCATTCCCCTATGCTTGCAACGCTATCGGGTATCGTAACGCTTGTAAGGCCATAGCAGCCTTCAAACACGCTCTGCCCGATGTTCGTAACACTATTTGGTATTGTCACGCTCGTCAGTCCGCTGCATCCATAGAACGCACCGTCACCGATGTTCGTGACGCTATACGGAATCGTAACTTTTGCCAGTCCGCTACAATTTTGAAATGCCCACTCTGCGATGTTCGTCACGCTTTCGTCGAGAATCACTTCCGACAGGTTGTCGCAGTCCGTGAAGATCCTCCAGAGTCCCACATCCAATGCAACCTGGGAAATCGTCGCACTCGCAAGGCCGATGCACCAAGAGAACGCATCGTCACCAATGTCAATCACGCTGCCCGGGATTGTCACGCTCTCAAGGCTTTCACAAGATTCAAACGCACATGCCCCTATGCTCGTAACGCCGTTCGGGATAGTCACGCTCGTCAATCCGCTGCAACCGGAGAACGCACTCTCCCCGATGCTCGTCACGCTGTCGGGAATCGTCACGCTCGTCAATCCGCTGCAACCGGAGAACGCACCCTCCCCGATGCTCTCCACGCAACCACCTATCGTCACGCTCGTAAGCTCTTCGCAATCGGCGAAAGCACTATGTTCAATGCTTGTCACGCCTTCTCCAAGAATGACTTCCGACAGGTTGCCGCACCCAGAAAAAATATTTTCGAAACCCATGTCCAATACAACTTGAGGTATCGTGACGCTCGTCAGGCCTTCGCAACCGAAGAATGCAGAGTCTCCGATGATCGCCACGCTGTCAGGTATGGTTACTCCCGTTAGGCTTTCGCAACAAAAAAAGGCGAAATCTCCGATGCTCTCCACGCAACCACCTATCGTCACGTTAGTCAAGTTGCTGCAACAGCTGAATGCACTGCCGCCGACATCCGTCACGCCAGCGCCTATAGCCGCGCTCGTCAAACCTGTACATCCCTCGAATGCAGACCACCCGATACTTGTCACGCCGTCCGGAATCACCATTTCCGTCAGACCTATACAACCTGCAAATGCACAATCGCCAATGCCTGTCACGCTGTCCGAGATAGTTACGCGAGTCAACCCCTCGCACAAATAGAACGCAAATTCACAGATGTTTGTCACACTTTCATCGAGAATCACTTCCGATAGACTGTCGCAGCCGTGAAAAACTTCATCAAAGCCTACATCCAATACAATCTGGGATATTGAAACGCCAGCAAGCCCACTACAGCCATCAAACACGCCATCACCGATGTCCATCACGCTATCCGGGATAGTCATGCTCGTCAGTCCGCTGCATCCATAGAATGCACCATCACCGATGTCCATCACGCTATCCGGGATAGTCATGCTCGTCAGTCCGCTGCATCCATAGAACGCACCGTCACCGATGCTAGTGACGCTATACGGAATCGTAACTTTTGCCAGCCCGCTACAATATTGAAATGCCCACTCCACAATGTCCGTCACGCTTTCGTCGAGAATCACTTCCGACAGGTTGTCGCAGTCCGTGAATATCCTCCAGAATCCCACATCCAATGCAACCTGAGGAATCGTCGCACTCGCAAGGCCGATGCAACCATAGAACGCATCGTCTCCAATGTCCATCACGCTGCTCGGGATTGTCACGCTCTCAAGGCTTTCGCAAGATTCAAATGCCCATGCCCCTATGCTCGTAACGCTGTCGGGAATCGTCACGCTCGTCAATCCGCTGCAACCGGAGAACGCATCCTCCCTGATGCTCGTCACGCTATCGGGAATCGTTACATTGCCGTTCACCCCCTGGATGAGCAATGTTCCGTCTTTGGACAAAAGCAAGCCGTTGGCGGCCAAATAGCTTGAATTGTTGGCGCCAACCGTGATGTTGGTTAAGCTATTGCAACCAAAAAACGCGCCATATCCTACGCCGATTACGCTATCTGGTATCGTCACGCTCGTAAGACCGCTGCATCCATAGAACACGTAATCCCCTATGTCCGTAACGCCATTGGGAATCGCAACTTGCGTTATCCCGAACGGAATTAGACAAAGCGTCGTTCCATCCTTGGACAACACCAGTCCATCTACCGACTTATAATTCTCATTTGCAGAATCCACGACTATGTTAGTCAAGCTATTGCAACCATATAACGCGTCGGAGTAAAAAGAGGATATACAAGACGGTAGATATACGGATGTTATTTCGTCATTGTATAGCCTGTCGAGCGAAGCAACAGCATACCGCCGACCCGTCAATACATCAACGACCTCATTCGGAATGGTCAAATCGCCAGGCGTGACGTATTCGACACCAATGATGCTTGCAGTCGTGTTGTCATCTGAGTCAAACACCCATATGCAGCCATTTACGGGGTCGTCTGCATCGTTGGAGAAAAACGGAACAAATGGAGCTGAGCAGCAACTTTCAATAACCCAGTGCGCGTAAAGGGTTATGTCGCCATGCGGGCAAAATGACTCCATCGAAGGATCCACAATGAGGTTCCCCCCCTTATCCGCATCATACCAGCCATCAAACCACACAGACTTGTATGCGATCCCGGGAACAGATACGCTTTTGCCGACATTGCACCGAAATTCCATAATCGTTGACCCAGACGGAAATCGCAACCCATTGGCATCAAACCTTACAGTACATGTCGTCTTTTCCGGACTTTCACTTCCTGTGCCTGTAGGAGTGTCGGCAACAACGTTTGACGAGACAGCACAAAGCAATCCCAAGGCCAGAACCTTCATCAACTCTTTCATTTTCGTTTTCTCCTTTCAACTGACCAGTAACGACACATTATTGCACCCTTGCTCATACGCTCCATACCCCGGCGATGCGAAGGATTTCGGAAACGAGAATCGCCGCGACGAGCAATGGGGCGACGAACTTGACCATCACGACGTAGAAAGCCGCGAACCTAAAGCCACCGCCGCCGCGACGGCACTCGGCGATTATGCGCTTCGGCCTTAGCGACCAACCTACGAACACGCAGGTGAGAGCCGCCACGATGGGCGTGAGTACATTCATCGCGGAGTCGAAGAAATCGAGCGGAGGAAGCCCGAAGAGGCTAAGGCACGACCAGCGCCCGTAGCCAAACGCGGAAATGGAACCGACAACCACGGACCAGACTCCTATCGCGACAACGGCGGCGGCGCGGCGCACCCGGAAGAAGTCGCAGACCGACGCGACGCACGTCTCCGTCATGGATATGGAGCTCGTGAGCGCGGCGAAGATGACGAGGGTGAAGAACAAGAGCCCCAGCCATAGCCCCACCGGCCCCATCGAGTCGAATATCCCGGGGAGTGTGGCGAACATGAGGCCGGGGCCTGCGTCTATCACGGGCCTTTCGCCGCCCTGCCCTCCGGCGAACATGACCACTACGGGTATTATCATGAACCCGGATAGGACGGCGACAAACGTGTCCGCCGCAACAATCCTCACCGCAGCCTTCTGCACGGAGTCCCTTCGGCGCATGTAGCTGCCATACGTTATCATTATCCCCATTGCGAGCGAAAGCGAGTAGAACATCTGCCCCATCGCGCCCAGTACGACCTTCCCCACGCCACCGCACTCTGAGAAGTCGGGGACGAGATAATACTTTATGCCCCGCCATGCCCCCGGCATGGAGGCAACGTACGCGGCAAGCCCCAGGGCCATCGCAAGGAGGAGGGGCATCATCACGAAATTCGCCTTCTCGATGCCGTTCTTCACGCCGAGGACGACTACCGAGAGGACCGCAAGAGTAAAGACGACCATCGCGACGAACGGCTCCCACGGCGCGGCGACAAATTGCGAAAAGAACGCCGAGGGATCTGAAAAGACTCCGGCGCGGCCGAGGAACGCCGCCTTTGCGTAAGCCGCGAAATACTTGGCCACCCATCCGCCGATCACGTTGTAGTAGGGAAGTATGCAAAGCGGCACTATCGTCGCAAGCACTCCGAGGGCGTTCCACTTCGGGTGGCCCATCGCGCCGAAGGCCGTAAGCTGGCTCTGGCGGGCATACCGGCCGATGGCGATCTCCGTCACAAGGAGGACGAAGCCGAGCGTGAGCGAGAGCGCGACATACATCGCTATGAACGCGCCGCCACCGTATTTTGCCGCGAGATACGGAAACCTCCAGAGGTTCCCGAGGCCAATCGCGGAGGCGGCGGCTGCGAGCACGAACGCAAGCTGCCCAGACCAACTGTCCCTGCCGTCAGCCTTCATTGCTCCTGCCAGTCCGCATCGACCACTTTTAGCTCCGCATGGCGGCCGCCGTAGTCCGACACTGTAATGTTGAAGGCGATGTCGTGCGGAGCGGAGCCGGCGGAGCGAAGCTCTTCGATCCTCTCGCCGCCGTTCCACCACACGCCCCTCATGCGCGCTCCGCCTGACCGCCCGCCGACGTAGAACGACAGATGGCGGCCGTCCTGCCCAAGGTGCCTCACGTCCGAAAGCGCCACTCCTCGCATGCCGAAGACGGGCTCCGGGTTGCCCTCACCGAACGGCTCCATCCTCGCAACGTCGTCGGCAAGCTCGAGAGTCGCCTCCTCCTGAGAAAGCCACAGCTCGGGAAGCCCCGAAGAAGACTTTGCCGCAGTTGCCCCGAGACCGCGGCAGTATTCGCAAAGCGCATCGCGAAAGGCATCGACCTTGCCTTCCTTTACGGTGAATCCGCAAGCGGCCGCATGGCCGCCGTATTTTTCGAGGAACGCATCGCACGCGACGAACGCGTCGCGGATGTTTACGCCCTCCGGCGAACGGGCGCTTCCATGCCCGTTCGCTATGATGCAAACGGGTACAGACCCTCCCATGCACTCAAGAACACGCGCCGCAACGATTCCGGCGACGCCAGGATGTCCGCTGGGAAGGTCGATGACCTGCGCAGGGGCGTCGGCGACTACCTTCCCCATCGCCTCGTTCGTCATTGCCTGCTCAATCGCCTTGCGCTCGGCGTTGTATCCGTCAACGACCCTCGCAAGCTCCCGCGCCTCTTCCCTGTCGCCTGAAAGGACGAGCTTTAGGGCCTCCATCCCCGAGTGCAACCTGCCAGCCGCGTTTATGCGCGGCCCGAGGATGAAGCCAAAGTCCCTTGAAGTCATCTTCTCGCTTCCGCTGCGTGCGGCGCGAAGGTAAAGCTCCTTGAGCCCCACCGGCGCGAGGGTGCGGAAGCGCGATAGCGCCTCCGAGACGAAAATCCTGTTCTGCCCGAGAAGCGGCATTATGTCTGTCACGGTGGCAAGGCCGGCAAGCACGAGGAGAGGCCCTGCGATTCCTGGTCCTCCGTAGAGCCCCATCCTCCTCGCCTCGGTCGTGATCCTGTTCGCAAGAAGAAACGCGACTCCCGCCCCGCAAAGCCCGAAAAAGGAATCTGGCGAGGCGACCTTCGGGTTTACGACGACATCCGCAGGGGGAAGGAGAAAGTCGCCCTCGCCCCCTCCTTCCGCACGAGAGGCGAGGTGGTGGTCGGTGACGACGACTTGAACGCCCTTCTCCTTAAGGGCCGCAATCTGCTTAAGCGAGTTTATGCCGTTGTCAACGGTTATGACGAGCCCCGCGTCGCCGTTCTCCGCAAGGCACCTCGCGACCGACGCGTCGCTCATCCCGTAGCCCTCGGTGAGACGCTCGGGAAGGAATGGAACGACCAGCGAATCGTCTCCGGCGATGGCCCTAAGCGTCTTTACGAGTATTGCCGTCGCGCATATCCCGTCGCAGTCGTAGTCGCCGAAGACGACGATCCTGCGACGCGATGCAACTGCGTCAAGCGCGATGTCCGCCGCCTGCACAATGCCGGGGAGCCCCTCTGGAGGCTCAAGGCCGGAGATCGAAGGATTGAGGAAGGCGTCTACGTCTGCGATTCCCCTCGCTTCGAGGAGCCTTCTTACGATCTTTGCCGAATCTCCGGCCACGGCGGAACCCCCGTGCCGCTTACTTCACCTCGAAGCACCAGCGGTGCTTGTCGGGGGCGTCGCCATACTGGATCGCCTGAACGGCGTCGTAGAGCTTCTGCAAGGTCGGATGGACCGCCTCGGGATCGGAGATCTTGATGACGTCCTTCCCGCGCGTGATCTCCCAGACGGGCGTTATGACGACCGCCGTGCCGAGGGCCGCGACGGCCTCGAAGCGCTTGATCTCGCCATACGGGACGGGGCGCACCTCGACCTTGATGCCGAGATCCTTCGCGCACTGCCTGAGGGACATGTTGGTGACGGACGGCAGGACGGAGCAGCTGTCGGGAGTGACATACGCGCCGCTCTTGGAGATGCCAGCGAAGTTCGAGGTCGCGAACTCCTCGACGTACTTGTGGGTCTTCGCGTCGAGATAGAGCTCGACCGGCCAGCCGTCGTGCTTCGCCTTCTCGTGCGCGAAGATCCCCGCGGCGTAGTTGCCGCCCACCTTCACGTCGCCCATGCCGTGGGGAGCCGCGCGGTCCCA
>Ga0310690_10004579_pt1 | contig 19475 bp, 14 predicted proteins | sample AusTroGonzalo_MG_2_FD_207661 | JGI IMG/M metagenome (GOLD analysis project Ga0310690, IMG submission 207661) | Bovine rumen microbial communities from tropical cattle in Woodstock, Queensland, Australia - Gonzalo_04 (v2) (version 2) | ecosystem: Host-associated > Mammals > Digestive system >...
CTACGTCGTACAGCTCTACTTTGAGGATGCTGAGAACAATCAATACACCCTTCGCGACACCATCTTCGTAGGCGTCGACACGGCAAACGACCTCTACCTCAGGAGTGTCGCTCTCCAAGACGATGATGCCCGTTCCATGGACATCTGCAACGGTCGCTCATCTACGCTTCAACTCACATGGGGCGAGAGCCTCACGCCGCGCGACATACGCTGGCGCGTAGACCGTGTCCTCGGCGGCAAGCGCATTCAGATGCCTGCCTCGATGTATGAGGTAGACGAACTCAGCAACACAATCACGGTCAAACCAGACCCGCGTTTCGACACGCTGCCTCTTAACAAGATTGACACTATCCGTGTAATGGCCTCCGTGGACTTCATCAGCGGCTCTAACAACTACGACACCTTCCTGGTATGCGTCTTCCCCAACTTCGACACCATCAACGTCGACGGCATCTGCCGCGGCGACACCTACCACTGGAAGCCTAAGGACAAGTACAACTCTTACGACAAGGCCTACACTGAAAACACCGACCCCGCCAGAACTTTCGTGCAGCTGAAGTCCAACCCCGGTTGCGACAGCATCGTGCGTCTCAAACTCACCGTCTACGACGTCAGCCTCACCATCGACTCCGTAGAGAGCTGCCGCGAGTATACCTGGCGCAACGGCCGCGAATACACGCAGAACAACTGGGCCACTATGGAGACCGACACTGTGGTCCTCAAGAACCGCTACGACTGCGACTCCGTCATCGAGCTCTTCTTCACCATCTATCCCCTCAGGGCTCAGATTGACTGCGACGTGGAGAAGTTCTCTTTCGACAACCTCGACGCTGTCCTCACCGATGTCTCTGTGGGCCTCCAGGCCTCACGCCTGTGGCAGCTGCCCACACTCGACGACAACGGCGACTCCACGTCGTACACCACACAGGACCCCATAGTCTACTTCAACCTGCCGGCCAGACTCGACGGCGCCACCATAAAACTTATTGCCACCAGCCCCTACGGCTGTCAGGACAGCACTAAGATATATATACCGCTGGAGAAGGAGACCATGTGGATTCCGACGGCATTCATGCCCGACGACCAGGGTGGCAACAACATCTTCAGATCTCGCAGCACCGCCACTCTGCTTCAGGAGATGTGGGTCTACGACCGTAGCGGACGCCTCGTGGCACACTGCGAGGGTGTGGACTGCGGTTGGGACGGCCGCGACCTCAAGGGCAACCCCTGCCCACAGGGCGCTTACGTCTACGTCATCAAGTATACCACCATGTTCCAGCCCAAACAGACCATCACAAAACACGGCTCGGTGACACTGATACGTTAAATAGAAAACACTTTGTTTTATGAACAAGAATCATATATTCAAACTAATGGCTGTTGCCGTAATTACGACAGCAGCCTTTGGCGGCAACGCTAAGGCGCAAGTCTTCAATCCCTGCCCTGACATCATTGTCAACGAAAGGGTCGACCACATACCCTATGAGGTCTATCAGGATCACGATTGGGACACCGTCGTCAACAAAGACAACCACGGTCAGGTGGAGCTCACCGCCGAGCCCTACATCCCTGTGCAGTACTTCAACGGAACATATCTGGTGGAATCGATTCCCTATAACCCGCCAGACACAACTTTCCACGCAGGTACTCGCATGCCTGTCAGTACGGATGATAACTTCTCGAATTATTCGACCAATATCCCGTATCCGTTTTACTTCTTCGGTATCAGAAAGACATCCTTCGTGTTGGGTGCAAACGGATTGGTGGCCTTCGGTCCTGTGCCTGTGACCAACACGTCTGGCACTGGCCCGTCATGCCCTTGGAGTTACAATGCCGGTCTTCCTTGGACCAATACCACCGCCAATGCACCGGGGCAACTGAACTATATGCGTGATGCCATTTACGGCGTATATGAGGATACATACCCCAGTCCTTCCGTCCACGGATCGACAGGAGACCCTAACTGGGGTATCTACTACGGAGTACAGGACGTATATCCCTGCCGCAAGATTATATGCTCTTGGAACGATGTGCCACAATTCTCATGCACTACCAAACGCTGCACATATCAGATTGTCTGCTACGAGGGCTCGAACATCATTGAGGTACATGTCAAACAACGTGAAGTATGCACATCATGGAACCATGGAAATGGTATTATAGGCATCCAGAACGCCACAGGAAATCCTCAGCAAAGAGGCGACCCCGGCAGTCCCAACATGTATGTGGTCAATGGCTCGCCAGCAAGCTTTGCTGCTCCGGGATGGAATCCCGGCACTGGCAATGCCAATAACATCGCCTACCGTTTCACTCCGCAGGGCACCACGAGCAAGACCGTCAAGTGGTACCGCATCTTCGACGACGGCCGCGACTCTATAGTGTTGCCGGAGAAAAGCGTCAACATGACCGACACCAACGGCTACTACGAGGACATGCACGACAACCCCTCCATCGAAGGCTATGATCCTGTGCATCCCACCCTCACCAAAGCCACGGTAAAGCCCACCATACCCTCTCGCTACGTCGTACAGCTCTACTTTGAGGACGCCGAAAACAACTCCTACACCCTTCGCGACACCATCTTCGTCGGCGTCGACACGGCAAACGACCTCTACCTCAGGAGTGTCGCTCTCCAGGACGATGATGCCCGTTCCATGGATATCTGCAACGGCCGCTCATCTACGCTCCAGCTCACATGGGGCGAGAGCCTCACGCCACGCGACATACGCTGGCGCGTGGACCGTGTCCTCGGCGGCAAGCGCATTCAGATGCCTACCTCTATGTATGAGGTCGACGAACTCAGCAATACAATCACGGTCAAACCCGACCCGCGTTTCGACACGCTGCCCCTTAATAAGATTGACACTATCCGTGTAATGGCCTCCGTGGACTTCATCAGCGGCTCTAACAACTACGACACCTTCCTGGTGTGCGTCTTCCCCAACTTCGACACCATCAACGTCGACGGCATCTGCCGCGGCGAGACCTACCACTGGAAGCCTAAGGACAAGTACAACTCTTACGACAAGGCCTACACTGAAAACACCGACCCCGCCAGAACCTATGTGGAGCTGAAGTCCAACCCAGGTTGCGACAGCATCGTGCGTCTCAAGCTCACAGTCTACGACGTCAGCCTCACCATCGACTCCGTCGAGAGCTGCCGCGAGTATACCTGGCGCAACGGCCGCGAATATACGCAGAACAACTGGGCTACCATGGAGACTGATACCGTGGTCCTCAAGAACCGCTACGACTGCGACTCCGTCATACGGCTCTTCTTCACAATCTATCCCCTCAGGGCTCAGATTGACTGCGACGTGGAGAAGTTCTCCTTCGACAACCTCGACGCTGTCCTCACCGATGTCTCTGTGGGTCTCCAGGCCTCACGCCTGTGGCAGCTGCCCACCCTCGACGACAACGGCGACTCCACGTCGTACACCACACAGGATCCCATTGTCTACTTCAACCTGCCGGCTAAACTCGACGGCGCCACCGTCAAGCTCATCGCCACCAGCCCCTACGGCTGCCAAGACAGCACCAAGATATACATTCCGCTGGAGAAGGAGACCATGTGGATTCCCACGGCTTTCATGCCCGATGACCAGAGTGGCAATAACATCTTCAGATCGCGCAGCACCGCCACACTTCTTCAGGAGATGTGGGTCTACGACCGTAGCGGCCGCCTCGTGGCACACTGCGAGGGCGTGGACTGCGGTTGGGACGGCCGCGACCTCAAGGGCAACCCCTGCCCGCAAGGTGCTTACGTCTACGTCATCAAGTACACCACCATGTTCCAACCTAAACAGACTATCACCAAACACGGCTCTGTGACGCTGATACGTTAATTGACAGGTAATACAAATGAAGATTGCAGTAGTGGGAGCCACGGGACTGGTTGGGCGCGAGATGCTCACCGTGCTCGAAGAGCGTGGCTTCGCAAAAGAAGAGATAATAGCAGCCGCTTCGCCGAAGAGCGTAGGCAAAAAGATAGAGTTCGGTTCCTCCACGTTGACAGTGTGCAGCGTGGAGGATGCCATTAAGACCCGTCCGCAATATGCCATCTTCTCGGCAGGGGCAGCAACCTCACGGCAATATGCGCCGCTGTTTGCCGAGGTGGGCACCACGGTAATAGACAACAGTTCAGCTTGGCGCAAAGATGCCGACAAGCCACTGGTGGTGCCGGAGATTAACATCGGCGCCGTTAAGACTGGCGACCGCATCATCGCCAACCCCAACTGCTCAACAATACAGATGGTGCTGGCGCTCTCTGCACTGCAGCGCGAATACGGCATACGCCGCTTAGTGATAGCCACCTACCAGAGCATCACCGGCACCGGCATCAAGGCTGTACGCCAGCTGGAAGCCGAAGAGCGCGGCGAAAAACCTGCGGAGATGGCCTACCACTATGGTATCCACCGCAACCTCTTCCCTCACGGGGGCGATTTCCAGGAAGACGGCTACACCACCGAGGAGCAGAAGCTGGTGGACGAGACACGCAAGATATTCGGCGCCCCGTCAATACAGATTACCGCCACCGTGGTGCGCGTGCCAGTGGTGGGCGGTCACAGCGAGGCCGTAAACGTGGAACTGTGCAAAGACTATGACCTCGACGAGGTGCGGCGCCTGATTACCGCCACGCCGGGTGTGATACTCTACGACAATCCCGCCGAGAACAAATACCCCATGCCAATACTGTCGCACCACCGCGACGAAGTATGGGTTGGACGCTTACGCCGCGACTTCTCCCAGCCAAACAGCCTCAACATGTGGGTTGTGGCCGACAACATACGCAAAGGCGCCGCCACAAACGCGGTACAGATCATGGAGGAACTGATAAAAAGGAGAAAAGACAAATGAGGAAACTGATTATTGCCGCATTGGGAGTGCTTTTATTCATTTCCTGTGGCAAGAAGAACATCATAGATGAGGAACGCACTTTCACAGGCGGCGTATGGAACCACTTCTCGCCGGAGGTGTTTGATGTGAACGTTAGCAACACCGAGGACTACTACAACATAGACATGACGGCTACGGTAGACACCAGCCTGTTCCGCTACCAGATACTGCCGCTGACGGTGAACATATACTCGCCCAACGGCGAGCGGCGCATGTTCTACGCCTCGATACCAACAAAGGAGAACGGTCGCTGGAAAGGCGAGACAAAAGACGGCAAGCGCGTGATTACGGCACGTGTGCGCACCTTCTTCAGCTTCAACAGCACCGGCACACACCGCATGGAGATAGCCCAGGCCACCAGCCAATACGATCTGGAGGGCATCGAGAGTTTCCGCCTGACCATCGAGAACACCGAAATTGACTACGGCGACCTTTGATTGACGCTTCCATAAATCCGAACATTGAGCACATAGCGCTGCGGCTGAAGACCATTCCGGAAAGCCCGGGTGTCTATCAGCACCTCGACAGCGAAGGTAAGGTCATATACGTCGGCAAGGCGCGCAACCTGCAGCGCAGGGTGAGCAGTTATTTCTCGCACTACGACGACAAGAGCGCCAAGATAAAGATGCTCGTGCGGTCGGTGTGCGACATACGCGTCACCGTGGTAGCCACCGAGGTGGACGCCCTGCTCCTGGAGAACAGCCTCATCAAGCGCTACCAACCGCGCTACAACTCAATGCTCAAGGACGACAAGAGCTATCCATACCTTTGCATAACCGACGAAGAATATCCGCGGCTGCTATACACTCGACGGCACAACATACGCGGACAGTACTACGGACCCTACCCTAACGGGCGCATACTGCGCGAGCTACAGGACATCATTCGGCAACTGTTCACATACCGCACATGCAACGTCATGGGCAACCGCCCATGCATGAAACACCAGATAGGTCTCTGCGGAGCTCCCTGCGCCGGAAAGCAGAGCAAAGAAGAGTATCAGGCGACTTTCGAGAGCATACGCCGACTGCTGAAAGGCGACTTCGGCGACATACTGGACGAGATGAAACGGCAGATGTATGCCGCCGCCGAAGAGTTGCAATTCGAGGAAGCCGAGGCTATAAAGGGGAAGATACACCTGCTGGAAGAATACCAGGGGCGCAGCACGGTGGTTGACACCAACGTGAAGGATGTGGACGTGGTGAGCATAGCAAGCGACGAGCGTTACGCTTATGTGAACTTCATGCGCATCAAACACGGCGCCATCATATACAGCATCAGCAACGAGGTGAAGAAGCAGCTGGATGAGAGCGACGCCGACATTCTCGCCACCGTGGTACCTGCTCTGCACGAGCAGTCTAAGAGCACCGCAGCGGAGGTGATACTGCCCTTCACCGTGCCCGATTTGCCGGAAGAATACCTAAAACAGACGACGGAGCCACGCGGCGACAGGCGCAAACTGCTGGAACTTTCGCAGAGGAACGTGGAGAGCTACCAGAAACAATGCCGTCATCAACGGGCGCTGACACAGGGCGACGCCGCACCACAGGCGGTGAAGCTTCTGGAACGGTTGCAGAAAGCCCTCGGTTTGCCCACGATGCCAATGGAGATAGAATGCTTCGATAACTCTAACATACAAGGCGCCTATCCTGTGGCCGGTATGGTGCGTTTCACTGGCGGCAAGCCCAACCGCAACGAGTACCGCAAGTTCAACATCAAGAGTGTCGAAGGACCTGACGACTACGCCTCGATGGCGGAAGTTATAGAGCGCCGCTACCGCCGTTTGCACGAAGAAGACTCTCCCCTACCCGACCTGCTCATAGTCGATGGCGGCGAGGGTCAGATGCACATGGCACAGGGGGTGATGCACGAGTTGGGATTAAGCATACCGATAGCAGGTCTCGCCAAGGACGACAGACACCGCACCAACGAGTTGCTGCGATTTGACAACCACGGCGAGATTGCCGTTGTGGGGCTCAAGCCCACCGACGCGGTATTCCACCTGCTGGAACAAATCCAGAACGAGGTGCACCGCTTCGCGATAACCTTCCATAAGGACAAGCGGAGCAAAGGAACATTCCGCACGGCGCTTACCGACATACCAGGCATCGGCGAGAAGACCGCACACGAACTGCTACTACGCTTCGGCAGCGTGAAACAGGTGCAGATTCAAACTCTCGACGACCTGACGGCAGCCATAGGTCCCACGAAAGCCGCATTGGTATACAACCACTATCATCAGTAAAGGAAATTGTTGTACGGGTAACGTACAGCATGTATGCGCTTCACCTCGTCGTATAGCATGTCACGCAGAGCGTCTATGTTGTTCTTGGCGACAGCCGAAATGAAAATAGTCTTGCCCTGTTTGGACATCCAGCTCTCCTGCAGCATCTCGAGACTCCAATTGGCGCGCGTCATAGGGCTGAGGTCGTCCTCCTCCTTCTCCACGTAAGTATAGGCATCAATCTTGTTGAAGACGATTATTGTGGGCTTGTCGGCGGCACCAATCTCCTCGAGGGTCTTGTTGACGGAAGCCATCTGAGCCTCGTGGTCGGGATGCGAGATATCGACCACATGCAGCAGCAGGTCAGCCTCCACCACCTCGTCAAGGGTGCTCTTAAAGCTCTCCACAAGCTGGGTGGGGAGCTTACGGATGAAGCCGACGGTGTCGGTAAGCAGGAACGGCAGGTTGCCAATAACCACCTTGCGCACCGTAGTGTCGAGGGTGGCGAAGAGCTTGTTCTCTGCCAAAACGTCGCTCTTGCTGAGCAGGTTCATCAGGGTACTCTTGCCGACATTGGTGTACCCCACCAGTGCCACACGCACAAGCGACTCGCGGTTCTTGCGCTGTAAGGTCTTCTGCTTGTCTATGGAGGCGAGCTGTTCCTTGAGCAGGCTTATCTTCTCCTTGATAAGGCGACGGTCGGTCTCTATCTGTGTCTCACCTGGACCGCGCATACCGATACCGCCGCGCTGGCGTTCGAGGTGCGTCCACATGCGTGTCAACCGCGGCAGCATATACTGCAGTTGTGCCAACTCCACCTGCGTTTTAGCCGTCGAGGTATGGGCTCGCTTGGCGAAGATATCCAAGATAAGTGTGGTGCGGTCGAGGATGCGGCACTCCAACTCTTTCTCAAGATTACGTAGTTGAGCCGGCGAGAGCTCATCGTCGAAAACGACAAAGTCAACCTCGAGGGCATTCTTGTACTCCTTGACTTCCTCAAGCTTACCGCTGCCAATATAGGTACGAGTATCGGGGCGCTCGAGCTTCTGTATCACACGCTTCATGGTCACACCACCGGCTGTCTCGAGCAAGAAAGCCAACTCGTCGAGGTATTCCTCGGTGCGCTCCATCGTCTGCCCATTTGGGCATACGGCTACAAGCAGAGCCTTCTCCGGCTCCATGTCGGTAGAGAAGGTGTTGCGCTCCTGCGGCGTAGGGCGCTTGGCAGTCTCTTCGCCCAGCGAGTTACGAAACTTACCCTGCTTATTTGGCGACCACTGCATCGAAGAGTTCTTCTAACGGTTTTACAGCGGCAGGCCACGAATAGTGTTCCTGCACGAAACGGTAGCCTGAGTCGGCGATGCGAGTACTTAGTTCCGTATTATCAAGCAACGAGACGATATGCTCCGCCAGCGCTTCTGCATCATCGCCCACCATGAGTTGCTCACCGTTAGTGGCACCGAGCGGAACGTTGGCCAACGAGGTGGTGACACACGGCATCTGCATAGCCATAGCCTCCAACAGCTTGTTCTGTAAGCCAGAACCTATTAGCATGGGGGCCACAAATACGCGCGACGAGGCATAGGCGGTACGGATGTCATCCACCCAGCCGCTTACGGTGACGCGGTCTTCCATGCCTAGACGCCAGATACTGTGCTTGGGCGAGGCTCCGGCCAGCAACAGCGTAGTGGCGGGACGTTTGGCCCACACCAGCGGCATCACTTTCTCCACCAAGTAGCGCGCCGCGCTGACATTGGGAGCATACGACATATTGCCGCAGAAGACTATGTCGTGCTCTTTAGGCACCTTGACGGCATCAGGACGGAAGAAGTCGAAATCCACGCCGTTGGACACAATCTTTATCTCGCCATTCTTCTTGTGCGGTATAGCCTCACTGTCGGCCTCGCTGATGATGGTAAGTGCGTCGAAGAACGAGAATGCATTGTACTCGGACGAACGCAGCATCTTGAACTCATAGTGCAGAATATAGTGCCACAAGCCACGCGAAGTATCCATGCGGCGCTCGGTGTTCATCGAAAGGGCATCCTGGAAGTCCATCACCTTGGGAAACTTTGAGCGTGCCACAAGCGGCATGGTGCGCACCATCTGGTTGTACACCACATCGGGCTGCACCTCACGCTCATAGATCTTGTAGCAACGCTTGGAGTTGTTGGTGTTCCAGTAGCCCATCTGGAGCGACTTGGAGGCGAACCAGTTGCGCACTATGTTAATCGCACACATAACCTTGTTGAGTCGCACTACACGGATATCTTTGCAGTAGGGCCGCAAAGCTTCAACATATTCCGGTGCCACTTTTATGTGGCTAACGCAGAACAGGTATATCTCATGCCGCTTCGAGAGCTCCACTATCTGGTTGTAGGCGCGGAGCTTGTCACCCTTCTCGAGGGGGTATGGAAAGCGGGGTAATACTACGAGTATTTTCATAATCAGAACAGTTGTGTTTGTGTACCTTCGGCAAATCCCTGACGCTCGTCAGGCTCTGCCATCTCTATTTCTTCCGGTTCGGCTGTCGGCTCAGGGTCGGGCTTCAACGGTGCAAGCCAGGTAAATTTCTCCACTGCGAAGGTGGTGATACGCTTGCCTTTTGCCTTGTTGCTTTTCACGCCAATGAAGTCCTCCACCTCGATAATCTCGCTCTGTATCTTCTTGCCACTATTTTCAGCGTATATCACCTCGAGACGTGGGTAGTAATCCATGCAGAGCTCCATGAGCACCGAGCCATCGTCGTCGAGGAACGGCGTCTTGCGGTCAGTCGGTTCTGGCGTGAAACGCTTGAGGTAGGGATAGCCGTCGGCAGAGCGGTAGAGCACCGTGACGATGCCTTCTGGATTGAACTTGCGCAGTTCGATGAGGTCGTCGTCATAGTGGTTGGCCAAGTCAAATGTGGTTGTACGGTAGGCGCCGCTCTGCATCACCGCCAATATCTTGTCGTTACCCTTGAATTCGCCAAGGTAGCGTCCGGCTTCAGTGACATTAAGGCGCTTGACGCTCTCGTCGAACCATATCTTGCGCGCGCTAAGGGTGCTGACGCCCTCGTCTTTGAGGTTAATACTGCGCACAGCATTGCGTGTGAGTATGTTGCCCATACTCTGACGCCCCTTGATGGCCAAGGTCTTGAAATCAAAGTCGAAACTCACTTTCTTGATCTTGGGGCTGCTCACATGATGCACCGTCACCACCTCTGCCTCTCCGTTGGGGTTGGCGGTGAAGTAGAGCACCTTGCTGCCCTTGGTACCCTTGGTCAATGGATAGTCGCGGTCACGCGTGATAGCGGTGACGTTGAAGCGCTTCACCATCGCGTAGCCACTGGGACCGTCGCGGTATATCATGTTGTACACCGTACGTTCGTCGCGCTTACGGAACACACTGATGAAGAGTATCTCCTTGCAATCCTGCGTACCCACAAAGACTTTCTCCTGTACTTTGGTGACCATAAAGGTGCCGTCCTTGCGGAACACAATGATGTCGTCCATCTTTGAGCACTCGCACGCCACCTCTACACCTTCTTCGCGCTTGAGACCCCAGCCGGCGAAGCCCGTCTGGTAGTTTACATACAGCTTCTCGTTGGCCAAAGCCACAGAGGTCGACTCAATGTCCTCGAAGCTGCGTATCTCTGTCTTGCGCTCGCGACCTTTGCCATATTTCTTCAGGATGTCTTGGAAGTAGCGTATCGCATAGTCAGTCAGGTGCGCCAGATGGTTCTTCACCTCATCGATGGTCATCTCTATGCTCTCAATCTCTTCGGCGGCCTTCTTGATGTCAAACTTGCTTATCTTGCGCACAGGCTTCTCGGTGAGTTTGAGCACATCGTCGCGGGTTATCTCGCGCTTGAAGCGTTTCTTGTAAGGCCCGAAGGCATGCAGCATCTCGTCCACCTGCTCATCCCATGTGCTGCTATCTTTCTTCTCCATCTTTTTGTAGATGCCTTTCTCGAAGAATATCTTCTCAAGGCTCACCCAATGCCAGCGGTCCTCAAGTTCGCCGAGCTGTATCTCCAGTTCCTGCCGCAGCAGGTCTTTGGTGCGCATGGTGTTGTGGCGCAGTATGTCGCTGGCGGTCATGAAGACTGGCTTCTCGTCAACAATGACACACGTTTGCGGCGAGAAACTTATCTGGCAGCTGGTAAAAGCATACAACGCGTCTATCGTCTGGTCGGGGCTCACACCTGCAGGCAGATAGACAACTATCTCCACCTCGGCGGCGGTGTTGTCGTCGACCTTCTTGATTTTTATCTTGCCTTTCTCGTTGGCCTTAACGATACTGTCGATAAGCACGTCGGTAGTGACGCTGTACGGCAGCTCGGTGATGACTATCGCTTTGCGCTTCTCGTCGTAGTGCATCTTGGCACGAATACGCAGACGCCCGCCGAGGGCGGCATCGTTGTACTTGCTGACGTCTATCAGACCTCCTGTTGGGAAGTCAGGGTATATCTCGAACGGCTCATCCTTGAGGATGCACACACTGGCCTCCAGCAGCTCGCAGAAGTTGTACGGCAGTATAACACTGGTGAGCGTCACGGCGATACCCTTGGTGCCTTGCGCCAGCAGCAACGGGAACTTTATCGGCAGACTCACCGGTTCCTGCTTGCGGCCGTCGTAGCTGGGCTTCCACTGCGTGGTCTTGGGGTTGAAGACCACTTCTTTGGCAAACTTCGACAGACGCGCTTCAATATAACGGCCGGCAGCAGCGTCGTCGCCAGTCAGTATGTTGCCCCAGTTACCCTGGCAGTCAATCAGTAGCTCTTTCTGTCCGAGGTTCACCAGAGCGTCTTTGATACTCATGTCACCGTGCGGGTGGTACTGCATGGTGTTACCCACGATGTTGGCCACCTTGGTGTAGCGTCCGTCGTCGGTCTCCTTCATAGCGTGCAGTATGCGGCGCTGCACAGGCTTCAAGCCGTCGTCGATGTCGGGCACCGAGCGGTCCAGTATAACATCGCTCGCATAGTCTATCCAGTAGTCCTTGAACATACCGTCCAGCGACATCGTGCCGCCTTCCATCTGCTCAACGTTCTCCTCTTGTATAATGTCTTCTATTTGTTCGTCACTCATAATTCTTTATTCGTATCAACTTATCAACGTATCAACATTCAATAGGCGCATGCATCCTTGAACCAGCGTCCTTTGCGGAAGTTCCCACGGTCTTTGTCTTTGCTGAAGAGCACCCACTTGGCCTTGCCAACGATGTGGTCCTCGGGCACGAAGCCCCAGAAGCGGCTATCTTGGCTGTGATGGCGATTGTCGCCCATCATCCAGTAGTAGTTCTGCTTCACGGTGTAGCTGTCCGTCAGCTCGCCGTTGACGTAGTATTTTCCGTCCTTCACCTCGAGGGTGTTATGCTCATAGACAGTTATCAGACGACGGTAGTACGGCAGCGTGCTGTCGTTCAGCTCTATCACCTCGCCCTTGGCGGGGATATGCACAGGCCCGAAGTTGTCCACACTCTGCACCTGTCCATTCTTGTGCGGATAGAGGCTCATGTCCTCAGTCGCAGGCACCGTGTCGGCCACCACGTTCAGCTGGCGACCCAAAGCGGAGTTCACCAAACCATACAGTTGCCTCTTGTTCAGCGGCACATCGTAGGCAAGCAACACTCCAGTGGAATCCACAAGGTAAGGACCGGCATTCTCGATGTCTTGATAACTGAGCCCCAGCCTGTCGAGTTCCTGCTGCACCATCTGCGGCGGGATACCTCTGGCGTTAGTCAAAAAGCCGTAGGTCGTCTGCGCATCCTTCGGCGTTGCTATCGGCTTGCCGTCAATTAGCACCTGCTGGTTCACAATCTGCAGCGTCTCACCGGGCATACCGATGCAACGCTTTATATAGTTTGTTTTTCTGTCAAGCGGACGCACAAACCAGCCGTCGCGCAGCAACTCTTGGTTATTGGTGCGCACGGCGTCATAGTATGTGTACTGGTTTCCGGGGCTCGCCTTCAGCGTTGTGTCGCCCTCGGGGAAGTTGAACACCACAGCATCATAGCGCTTCACGTGTGTATAGCCTGGATAGCGGTGATACGGCAGCTTAATCCAGCTCAAATAGCTCTCCACTTTGTCACCAGTTCCCGGAATGGTGTTGTGCATCAGCGGCAACGCCAGAGGCGTCATCGTGGCACGCGGGCCGTAAGCCAGTTTGCTTACCAGCAGGTAGTCGCCAGTCATCAGACTGCCTTCCATCGAACTCGACGGTATGTTGTACAACTCGAAGGTGAAGCCTCTGATTATCACCGCCGCCACTATGGCGAAGACTATGGCATCTGCCCAGTCGCGCCCCTCGTTCACCTTCTGCGGCGGGTCAACCTTCGGGTCGTGATACTCCATCTTCGGCGACAAGCCGAGTATCGGCAGATACACCCACGGGAACACCACGGCTACAAACTGCTCCCAGAAGCCGTAGCGGCGGAACACCTTGGCCGTCTCTACCACCAGCAGCAGATAGGTGAATATGTTTAATGCCGGCACCAGGAAGTAGATGTACCACTTCCAGCTTTTGCCGCACACCTTTATCCACACCACAATGTTATACAGCGGCACCACCGCCTTCCACGGAGCTACGCCGACTTTCTTGAAGATAAACCATAAGCCCACTATCGGGCCCACAAAATACAGCACTAACAGCAAATCGTATAGCATATATCAATTAGTTTTTGTTTCTCTTTATTCCAATCCATATCCTCTCTCGCGGCGGCAAAGTCCTCTTCCTTCCACTCTCTCGACAGCACCTTCTTGACCGCTTCCGCCAAAGTCTTAACTCTTAACTCATAACTCTTAACTCCTAACTCCTCAATCACTTCACCTACGCCATACTTCCTCACCACTCCCGCCATCTCCGGCAAGTCGCTCACCACCATCGGCACTCCCGCCTGCACAAAAGAGCCGATCCTGTTGGGCAGCGCGTAGTGGTAGCTCAAGCCCTTATCCTCCAGCATCACCAACCCGACGTCGGCCTTTGCGGTCAACGTCGCCATCTCCTCCGGCATCAGCCGTCCGGTAAACTCCACCCGCTCACTCCACGGTTTCTGCGCCGCGTATGCTTTCATCTCCTCCAGCAAGTCTCCGTCACCGGCAACCACCAGTCGGCACTCCGGCAGCCACTCCAGCGCATCAATCGCCCAATCAACCCCACGTCCCACATTCACCTTCCCAGCATACAGCAAGAGCTTCTCGTTCTCCCGCTTCGCGTAATCCATATTCTGGATTTCTGGATTTCCGCCGCAGGCGGGGAGATTCCTTACCACAGTCATCTGCACGCCATATTGGGCTTTATAGTAGTCGGCAATACTCTGGCACACGGTAATCAGCGCATCACACTTCGGCATCAGCCACTTCTCTATCGTCCTCCACACCCACTTCACTACCGGCTTCTCCTGTATCTCCGGCACCTCCGGAAACAGCTCGTGCGCATCCATCACCAGCTTCACCCTTTCACCTCTCGCGCCCAGCCAGCATCCCAACAGCGTATCCGTATCATTCGCCCAAACTAACAACCTTTCACCTCTCACCTTTAACCTCTCACCTTTCACCTTCCTCCACAGCCGCCAGTTGAACGCCGCATAGAAGCGCCATCCCTTCTGCCACTTCACCGGCAAATCCGTCCTGCACACCGTCTCAACATCATAGCCCGCCTCTCTCAACGCCGCCACATGCCGCATAACCCTCTGGTCGGTAAGCAAATCGTTGCTCACCGCCATCACTATCCGCGCGCCTTTGTTCTCGTTCACCCTTCGGCTACTTTTTAATTTAATTACATAATAACGCGACTAAATAAAATATCGTATTACATCCCCGGAAAAAAGTTATCAACCGTTCCACCTTCTCATACCCTTCTCTCGTCCTTCTCATACTCTTCTCTTACCTCCCCCACACAATACAAACAACAAATGGTTGCGTAGCTTCGAGTAATTCGCCCAACAATAAGAAAATTAACGAATAATTAACGGCAATTAACGTAAAAAACAACCTGCGTAGCTTCGTTAAATTCGCATAATTCGCCGTTTTTCAGAATTAAGACACGAAATCACTCCCCATATACAATATAACAAATAAAACAGCGTTGTATATTAATGTAATTTAAGGGAATGAGAACATCCATCATAACACGTATAGCGTTGGCAACTTGTCTGTTGCTGGCCGCCTGCGGGAGCAACAAACCGGCCGCCAAAGACACCGCACAGCATCTCACCCTCGCCCCGGAGAAAGGGCAGGTGTGGCAGCTGGTGGCTATGCGCGGCAAAGCCGTGAGCCGCACAGACAACATCATCACGCTGACGTTCAACCCCGAAGCTGGCACCATCAGCGGCAAAGCCACATGCAACAGCTACTACGGCAACTACCGTCTTAAAATCGACTCCCAGACGCCGGAAAGCGACAACTACACGCTGAAGCTCAGCGACGTGGGCAGCACCAAAGTCTACTGCAATGAGGCCGACATGAACGCCGAGTCGCGCTATATTAGCCTCCTGCCCAAAGCCGACGCTCTCCGCATCGACGCCTATACCCTGACGCTCTACCAGAAAGGCAAAGAGATACTTAAGTACGAACTACAATGAAACTCTCATACAAATACCACACCTGGAACGTGCCACTCTGGCTGCTGCGGCTGCTGAAGCGCCGCATGCGCTGGGTTCGTGCCGCCGGCGGCATAGTGACACGCGACGACGGCAAGATGCTCCTCATCCTCCGCAACAACCGCTGGGATCTGCCCAAGGGCAAAGTGGAAGCCGGCGAGACACTCCTGCAAGCCGCCCTCCGCGAGACCTTTGAAGAGACTGGGATAAAAGTTGATACGTTAAATGTTGATAAGTTGATACGTTCTCGCGGAATGAAGCAGCCAACTTATCAACCTATCAACCTATCAACCTATCAACCATTAAAGACCTACCACATCTTCAACCTCTACGGTGGCTGGCACCTGAAACAGACATCGTGGTTCCCTATGACTGTAGCCGACGGCTCCACAGTCGGCAATCCTCAGCAGGAGGAAGGCATTACCGCCGTCGAGTGGGTCACGCCCGACGAGTGGCACCGCCGCCTCGAAGGCAGCTACGGCACCCTCCGCACCTTATCGGAAACATTCAAAGCAATTAAATAACATGAAGAAGCATAACTTTTCACTCCTCGTTTCTCTCGCAGCGCTGCTGGCTTTCACCGCCGCCTGCACCACCAAGACACAAGAGTACGCCGCCGCTGACGGCAGCGTAAAAGCCACCCTCAACGAACGCACCGGCGAGTGGCACATCACAGGTCCCGACGGCCGCGAGGTGGTGCCCGAATACGACTCTATGCGCGTCACCGAGGTGAGCGCCGACGGCCACCCCATGACTGTCGTCTACTACAGCGGCGCCGTGCAGCACTGGCTGCAGTACTACAGCTCCATGAGCCTGCGCAGTCAGGGCGACATCATCGCCGGCGTGCGCGAAGGCCACTGGGTCTTCTACCACCCCGCAGGCAACATACAAGCCGAAGCCACCTATTTCGGCGGCCGCGAAGAGGGCGCCTACCGCGTCTACCGCGAGAACGGAGTCCCCTACTACATTGGCCAGTACCACGACGGCGAGCGCACCGGCACCTGGGAAGTATACGACGAGAGCGGCCAGCTTGTTGCCACCCAAGAATACTAACGTATCAACCTATCAACGTATCAACGAACTAATGATAGACCTCGGGCTCGACCTCTACCGCACCATCGGCCAATGTGCCGACCGGCTGGGCATAGACGCCTACGCCGTGGGCGGCGTGGTGCGCGACTACTTCCTCCAGCGCCCCTGCACCGACATCGACGTTGTCTGCATCGGCAACACCGAAGGCGGTGAGGTGCACATAGGTATAGAGCTCGCCCATGCAGCATCTGAAGCCCTCGGCGGCGGCCATGTATCCGTATTCAAGACCTTCGGCACCGCCAGCTTCCGCTACACCGTCGACGGACATGAGTACGAGCTGGAGTTCGTCGGCGCACGCCGCGAGAGCTACTCCCACGACAGCCGCAAGCCCATCGTCGAAAACGGCACCCTCGAGGACGACCAGCGGAGGCGCGACTTCACCGTCAACGCCCTCGCCGTCTGCCTCAATGCCGACCGCTACGGCGAACTCATGGATCCTTTCGGCGGCATAGCCGACCTCGACGCCGGCATCCTACGCACTCCCCTCGACCCCGACATCACCTTCAGCGACGACCCCCTGCGCATGATGCGCGCCGTCCGTTTCGCATCGCAGCTCGGCTTCCGCATAGCCGACGACACCTTCGAGGCCATAAACCGTAACGCCAAACGCATCGAAATTGTCAGTGCCGAGCGCGTCATGGTGGAGCTCAACAAGATAATGCTCTCCCCCACTCCCTCTGTGGGGCTCAAGCTGATGCAGAAATGCGGCCTCATGCAACTCATCATGCCCGAGATATCCGCCCTGCAAGGCGTCGAGACTGTCGACGGCCGCGGCCACAAGGACATCTTCTACCACACCATGCAGGTCCTCGACAACGTATGTCTGAATGAAGAATCTACTCGTGCAAACGACCTGCGGCAGCCGAATTCTTCACTCTTCACTCTTCACTCTTCACTCTGGTTAAGATGGGCAGCGTTGCTCCACGACGTCGGCAAGCCCGGCGTCAAGCACTACGACCCCAAGCAAGGCTGGTCGTTCCACGGCCACGAGGCCCGCGGCGCCCACATGGTCAAGCGTATCTTCAAGCGGTTGCGCCTGCCGCTGGGCGAAGAGATGCGCTACGTCGAGAAGCTCGTCATGCTCCACATGCGCCCCATCATCCTTGCCGAGGACGTCGTCACCGACAGCGCCGTGCGACGCCTCCTCTTCGAGGCTGGCGACGACATCGACGACCTCATGCTCCTCTGCAACGCCGATATCACCACGCGCAACGAGGAAAAGCAGCGCCGTCACCGCGCCAACTTCGAGTTGGTGAAGCGCAAACTCGTCGAACTCGAGGAGCGCGACCGCATACGCAACTTCCAGCCACCAGTGAGCGGCGAAGACATCATGCAGACTTTCGGCATAGGCCCCTGCCGCGAGATAGGCACCATCAAGGATGCCATCAAGGACGCCATCCTCGACGGCAAGATACCCAACGAGCGCGACGCCGCCTGGCAGATGATGCTCGACCTCGCCAAAGACCTCGGCCTCACCCCCGTCTCCTGACAATAAACCAATCTTCTCAATACGTCAAAGAACGCACCCACCCCCGTTTCCGGAAGTGGGTGCATATAATATAAGGCCCTTTTGAGCGGAAGCTCGTATTTTAACTAAACCTTAACGTTTGGGCAAGTGCATTGGCCGCGCAATGAAATCGTATGGAAATCTTATTGCTCTTTGTCTACAATTTCCCAGTGACCGCCTTTCGCCCCTCCTATGCGTTGCACAAGACCTTCACCCCTAAGTTGACGAATAATTTTCTTCACACCACTTTCAGAAAGTCCCGTTTCTTCTTGTAGTTCACGGATTGTGACTTTGGGATTCCTTCTCATTGCCACAAGAATTTTCCGGTTACTTTTCTGGTTACTTTTCTGGTTACTTTCTTTCATCTCCAGCAAGGCCTGTTTCAGGCATTGCAGCATAAAAGTGATGAAAGCGGTGCTGTTTGCTTCAGCGTCACTCTTGGCTATAGCGTCATAATAATCTTGCTGGTGTTCTTTGACGATGGTTTCTACAGGAATCCAGGCAAAAACAGGTTTCCATTGCATCAGCAATAGTGTCTGCCACATACGCCCCATACGACCATTGCCATCGGCAAAGGGGTGAATGAACTCGAATTCATAGTGAAACACGCAGGAGCTGACAAGAGGATGAGTTTTTGTCTGCTTCACCCAATTCAACAGGTCGCCCATTAGTGAAGGAACTCGTTCTGCAGGTGGTGCCAAGTGGACACATTTTTTTCCATCGAAAACACCCACGCCACCTTGACGGTAGCGGCCATTCTCCTTCACCAAGTCCGCCATCATCAGCTTATGAGCTTTCAGCAGGTCTTTTTCTTTGTACGGATTCAATTCCAGCAGTAGTTCGTAGGCATCGATGGCATTTTTGACTTCTTGTATCTCGTTGGGTGCCCCCAGAACGCGTTTACCCTCTATGATGGCCGTCACTTGCTCCACCGACATTGAGTTGTTCTCTATGGCCAGCGATGACTGGATAGTCTTGATACGGTTCTCTTTACGCAAATGAGGAGTTGGCAAGTTGTCGGTTGTTGCCGTCAACAATCCGACTTGTTCAGCAATGTCTGCTATCAATGATGCTATCGCATCTGTTATAGTGAATGGTGGTATATACATTTTTCTCTTGTTTTTTGCTTTCAAATGTTTTCGTCCCAGATTGCGCGGACCTTGTGGTCTTTAT
>Ga0310690_10004580_pt1 | contig 19459 bp, 29 predicted proteins | sample AusTroGonzalo_MG_2_FD_207661 | JGI IMG/M metagenome (GOLD analysis project Ga0310690, IMG submission 207661) | Bovine rumen microbial communities from tropical cattle in Woodstock, Queensland, Australia - Gonzalo_04 (v2) (version 2) | ecosystem: Host-associated > Mammals > Digestive system >...
AAGATAATGATTGAATTGAATGATATGGAATGATTTCATTTTCAATCTTTATATAATTATCTTTTATTTCCAGGTCTTTAAAAGGATCGACTATTTTATCATAAACAAAATCTTTAAGGTCCTTCATAATATTTTCCTTGATATTTCATATCCAATAAAAATTTTATAACTTTATCATTTGCAGGTTTATGTTGATCAAAAAACGTTTTCCAAATTATTCTATATTCAAAATCATTTATTACAGTTGTTGATAAAAATTCAAAAATTTTTGAAATAAAACACTTATCAATTTTTTCTTTAAAATATTCATTATCAAAAATAGTTTCAGGTAATCTATTTAAAAGTTTAAAAAATTCACAACAAATAAGAAGTAATGCTGTATTTCTTTTATGTTCAAAATTACTTTTAAAAAATTTTGATTGTGGTTTTTCGAGTAAAGTTTTATCCCAAAGGTCTTTTATTCTTTCAAATTCTTTAAAAACCTGTGACAATTCAGGCATTGCACAAAAATTTTTAATTTTATTTAAAAATTCTTTATCCATTTATTTACTAAGAAGTTCTCTACAAACTTTTTCACATCTCTTAACAATATATGAAACCGATGATGCAAATGGTAAATTATACTTTACCTTTAATTCTGAATATGTTATTCCATTAATATAATAATCATAAAAAATCTTATAATCTGATTCTGAAACATGTTCTTTAAGTGTTTTTAGTAAATCTTTTAATTCAATTTTAGACATTGATGAATTATCTAAATTATTTTCAATATATTCACTTACAAGTTTTGATTCATTAAAACTTTCATTTCCTGAAGAATCGCCAACATCAACCGGTGCATTAAAACTTACAAACTGGAAATTTTCCCCATTATTAACATTCAAAATATTCTGAACAACCTTTTCTGATAAATCTACATGAGCAGAAATTTCAGAAACACTTGGTTTTTCTCCATACTCTTTTTCATATTTTTCAATAAACTTTGTTACCTTTTTTCGCTTACTTACGAAATTTTGATTAAGCTTAACTGGATAAAACTTTCGAATTTCTTCATTAATATAATATCGTATCCAATAAACAGCATATGATATAAATTTACATTCATCAGCTCTTGATAAATCATATTTTGTTGCTGCATAAATCAAGCCTTCCAATGCTGCGGAATTCAAATCTTTTTTAACATCCCATGAATATTTTGAAAATTCTTTATTTACAATACTATATGCAAAATTTTGATTATCAATAATTAATTTTTCAAATTCAGCCTGTGATTTATTAGTTACTGCAGTGTTTTCATTCATATATAAGGTTCCTTTCATTTATCTAATAATTTTAATTAAATTTACATTACAACTCTTTAACATTTCAGTAATTTCATGATTTTCTTCAAATTTATCATAATCATCTTCAAAGAAAATATTTCTAATTGAACAATTACATAAATTCTTTAAACATTGATTACATGGATGTAATGTACAATAAATACTTGCTTCATTAATTGAAATATCATTTTTTGCAGCAAAAAAGATGGCATTCATTTCTGCATGAATTTCATATAATTCTGAGAAATGATGATGCCTTTCACGATCAAAATCTTTATCAAAAACTTCATTACAATTTTTAAATCCAGCCGGAGTTCCATTATATCCAGTTGAAATAATTCTTTTATCTTTTACAATAAGAGAACCAACTTTATGGGAAACACATTTTGACATATTCGCAATTTCTTTTGCAATATTCAAAAAACATATTTCACCATTATATTGATTCTTAAATTTTAAATAATCATTTTTTAAATTTAAATTCAATGTTATCATTTAAATAAAACCCTTTCAATGGTGTTTATTAAATAATAACATTAAATTTTATTAAGTAAACAATTCAAAAAAATATCAATTATATGAGTTCTTTTGTTATGGTAATAATATCATTTTCTTCTTTACCAATTGAAAGATATTTAATTGGAATTTGAATATTTTCTTGTAAAAATATTATAAAATGTTCAAAATTTTCATCTTCCATAGAACATTCTTTCCAAATTTTGAATGTTTCATAAATAGGTTCACAATCATCCAATTCCCAAATATTTGCAACACAATCTTCATTTCTTGTCTTTTTATTTCTATATGCAACACAAACTTTAAATGAACCAACATCTTTAAATGCTTCCATTAAAGTGTCTAGACAAGTTATACATAATTCATTTGCACCTGATGTTTTAATTGAATATTGTAATAAAGGAAGATCAAACCAACCAACTTTACGAGGTCTTCCAGTTGTTGCACCATACTCTTGACCTGCATCACGAATTAATGTTGTATTTTCATCATCAAGCTGAGTTAAAAACTTACCAGCTCCAACTGATGACATATAAGCCTTTGCAACACCGACAATTTTAAACTCGTTATCTTTTAATAACTTATTATAATTGATTCCTGTGCCTGCAATCACACCATCAATACCTACCGATGATGAAGAAACATTTGGATAGTATGGACTATTGATATCCAACAAAACCCCCTGAGCGCCTTCAAAAAGAAGATTAATCTCATCCGGGTACATATCATTAATCAATAATTCATCATCAACGGCACAAGTCAAAATTGTTTGTAATTCAAATGTCGAAAGTCCAATATCTTTTTTTAGCTGTTGAAACTTTTCAGAATTCACTTCATTAGGAATCATTTTTACTAAATCAAAAACACGTATTCCTGAACGATAATACTTATCTCTATATCCTGGAGCAATACCACACTTTGTTGACCCGTTTCCTTTTCCTGAATCTTCTCGTTCAATATCTTCTTGAATATGATGTTGAAAAATAATATGCGCACCATATGAAATCTTTAAATAATCAAATATAGAATCTTTCTTGGTAAATCCTTCCAATTGATCATCTTGTATAAGATCATTTAGTTGTTGAACTTCATTTAAAAGTTTCTTTAAATCAACCAAGCATCCTCTTCCAATGACGCATTCCTTCTTATGCAAAATACCTGAAGGAATTTGATGAAGGACAATCTTTTTATCACCACGATATAAAGTATGTCCTGCATTACAAGATCCTGCATACCTTATAACTACATCGGCCTGTTTTGCAAAATAATCAGTGATCTTTCCTTTACCTTCATCACCACGAAGCAATCCTAATACTAATCTATTCATTTTTCTTCTTTTTAAATCCTTTTCTATATTCAATTCTTTCAACATTGTTGTCTTTATCATTAATAAATTTCCAACACTTTACCCAGCACATCCAACCAAATGTACACTTTGGATTGGTTCCCTTTTCACGAAAACCATACCCACACATATATGCATTCATTGGTTTATCCATGCTGTTAATGATTTCAATTTCCAAACCATTTTTATTTGTTGGAATGTAAATTGGTTTATACCAACCTTCATTTTCATTTAAATACTTATTAATATATTGTTCATATTTGTTCTTTTTAAGAAATCTCTTTAAACGATATAAATCAAAAATATCAAAAATATAATGATACCATGAATGATCTTTAAAATATCGATTTTTACTTCGGTGTTTTTTGTAATATTTAAAAATTGACTCTTTAAAGTCAATTATCCTATCCATAAAATCGGATTTTTTGAATTTTGACTCATCCTTAATTTCAATTAAGACCTCCTCACACCATTTTTGAATATTCATCTATTCCGACCAGCTCCTTGTTTGTAAAATATTTCCATATTTAAAAATAACATTTTAGTGAAAAAAATAAATAGTTTTAAGAAGATTTAGGTTATAAAAAATGGGTGAATTAACAGTTAAGCTTGGTCAATTAATTACAATTGAAAATAAAGAAAGAAAAAAGTTTGAAAATGAAAAATACGTTTCATTACAAGTAGAAGAAGAGGATGGAAGTAATGAAAGATGTATTCTTTTTACAGAAAAAGAAGTTAACACATTTAAAGAAATTGATTCAAAGAATAAATGGATGTATAATAGTTTAAAAGCTGGAAGATTATATCCATTTTATCAAAATGATCAATTAGCAAGTTTCTTTGTTAAGATTTTTGATGAAAATGAGGAAATAAAGTTTGTTAAAATTGCAGCAAAAATTATTAAAGCGGCTGATGAAAGAGCCAAGAAAAATCCTGAAGATTTAACAAAGAAATCATTTTTTAGAAATTTAATTGATTAAATTGAGCTGGTCAATGGACCCAGGTCCACCAAATAGTGAAAATTTTTCACTTAAATAAAAAAAGGCCAACTTCGTTGGCCTTCATAGTATTGTAATTTTGAATTACTTTTGATTAAACATTTCACTCATTTTTGCAGCAAATGATGGAATATTTGCGGACCAACCACCAAGAATGAATGTCTTATTAAAGAACTCTGGAACAAGAATATCATCATATCCAGCGGTCTGAATAAGATAAACCATCACATTCGGATTTACTACTTTACGATATTCCTTGATTAATTTAGGAACATCAATATAATCCTGATATGAATGTCCATCTTTCCAAATATAATCATTATAATTATGTTTTCCATCAATTCCATATAATCCACCATGTCCACATTGCATATCGGAATATACGAAAATGTTATCATAATGCTTCTTATTCTTGATTGCATCATCAAAGAATAACCAAATTCCATTTTCAGTGCCACCGCCAATATTTTTACTGGCAATAGAACATTTTTCAAGAATATCAAAAACCGATTGCTTCTGACGCACGCGAAGTATTTCAAGTCTATCACCAAAAATACCAACTTCACCTTCATCTGACATTCTTGCCGTCATCACTGCCATGAGGTTTCCAATCTCGGCAACATGCATTGTACCAAGTTCTGATGTTAAAGCGCCCCAAGCTGAACCTGAATTGTCAGAAAGAACCATTGTTTTACCTTTAAAATGTGGAGCATTCTTAAATGATTTTTCAAGGCATTCTTCCACAGTATCAAGGACCTTTCCATTTGTAATGTTGTGAATTGCCTTATAAGCTGAGTAATATCTGAATGGGAGCTGCTTTCCACCTTTAACACCATTAATCAGCTTATCAAGATAAAGATTCTGATCAACATCATTTTCAATCAAATTTCTCAGATTGCGAAGAAGTGCCATGTGAGGCATTCCATCAAGTGCCTTTGTCCAAATTTCCTTCTTGGTAAGCTCTTTCTTATTAGCATTGGAAACAATACTATTCCAAGTCTTCTCCTGCTTTGCTTCACCCTTCATAAGCTTATCAATTGATGGAGAGAATGCATGAACAAGATTAACAACATCACGAGTCTTTACAAAATTATTCTCCATCTTATACTTAGAGATAGTATAATCATTGAATGACTCAAGAATTTCCTTCAGAGACTTCTTAATTGAGTTAGGAATTGGAGTACCCTTCCCATAAGTTGCAATCAGATATGAAATTACTGCAGCAGGCTCATCACCACGTTGACAAATCTGACTTGCATACTTCTTAATTAGACCAGTTCCCTTTGAATTCTTATGCATTGCTGCACGAACAAGAATAACCTGTGGGGTTGAACGAATTAAATCAATGTTTCTCAAATCAGCTGCAAGCTGAAGTGTCTTTTCAACATCGGTATCAAGACAGTCATCAATCAACTTTTCAAACTGCTTTTGAACTTCCATTCCATCTTGAGGTTTGAAAATTGGTTCACCAAGACTATTTACTACATAATCAAAATCACATTCATATTTATATTCATCTTTAAAAAGATTTGAATTGATTGTACCATCTTCATTGTAATACTCTGGTTCACCAAAAAATGAAGATGCTGCAACCATTCTCAACTTGAAAAATGGATTTGAAACATCCCATGAATTTCCATCCATGTAGTTCTTGTGAGAAGTTTCTGTGTATGCCGGAGTTTTTACTGTCTTATTAAGTTTTGCCATTTTAAAGTTTCCTTTCTTGTTAAAAATAAAAAAGTTTAATCATCTCTTAAACAATTAAACTTTCAAAATTTCAAAAAATGTTAAGAGAATCGAAAAACGAGTAATTAAAATACTTTTATAATCCACCAGTATTCCAAAAGCATTATAATCGTTAAAAATGAATACTCATAAACCTTGGTTCCCGAAGGAATTCCAAGAGAATTTCCAAAACACGGAAATTCGATCCCGTCTATTACATTTATAAAATGTTGAAGTAACTCATTTTATCACTGCTTAACATAATTTTTTAAAAATATTTGAAAGAATACCAACTCGAGTGTTTGTTATTCGGTTATAAGCGAATTTTCTTTAATAATTACCAATTTATTTTAGAAGTAACTCAAGTTTCACTGTTCAAATATAATATTCAATTTTTAATCAACCTTAAAAATAATTATTCGCTGAACATTCTATTGGATCGCTTACACCATGCGGAACTTCTATTGTTTATTTGCCGGCAGAACTTGAACCATTAACCGTAGCGAATAACCATATTTAATTTTTATTTATTAGTATAATAACTATAGAATGTGAAAAATAAACACATTTTAAAAGTTTTTTCAGAAAATTTTTCCGAAAAATGTAATCCTTTGTCATTCCGCCACCTGCACCTTTATGACCACCACCGTGGAGCTGAGATTGACAAATTTCACCAACATCAATCTTTGGATTTGATGTATACATTCCATAAAAATAATTTTTACCATCATATGACCATGTAATCAATAAATCTGCTTTATCATAACCTTCATATGATTCAAATTGTGATGATCCAGGAATTGTTGTATTTAATACTAAACAATTATAACCATTCCATTCCATTGAATAAACCTTTTTTACATTCTGTCTTTCTTGTGATCTAACAAAATTTAATATATGTTTTCCAATTTTGATTGGAATTTCTAATGAAGCATCATTTGCAAAAAATTCCTTTAATGTTGTTACCAATTCACCTTTATTATCATTTAAATCTGTTCCTAAAGATTGTAAATAATAATTAATTGGTAAAATCTCATCTTCCCATGAAAATTTAGAGTTCTTATTCCAAATATCAATATCATTAATCAATTTAAGAACTTTAGGACAGTAATCAAACACTTTTTGTTGTAATTCACCCATAAATCCCCATGTATTAACTGAAGCAGATGTTCCATCATATACATAACCAGGAATTACATCATCTCCAATATTTTCAATTGCAGTAACATGATGATCTATCCAGAAAAATTCAATTCCTCTCATTTTCAACCAATTATAAAATTTAATCATATCTGCATTTGGTTGAATTGCATAATCTATCATGTAAACTTGAATATTTTCCTGATAATCTGTAATAAATTCTTCAACTTTTTCTTTAAACCATGATAATGTAAATGTTTTATTATATGAACAGCAATAAACTTTTACATTATTATCCCAAGCATCATTTTCTAGATTATTATCAAAGAAATGCTTAATTACATATCCGACCTAAAATTCCGGTCAGCATCATTATGTGTAAATACTAATATATTTTTATAATCAGTTTTAATTGTTAAACTCATTTGTTTTCCTCTTCTTTCTCTTTAGCTTCTTCTTTATATTTAATGAAATCTAAGATATCACCTGATTTAATTTCAACTAATTCACTTTGTTTATCTTCAGATATTTGTCCTTGAGCAAGCTTTTTCTTAAAAACGGCAAAATCTTTCTTATTAGCAAGTCTCACCTGCTCAAGTTTAACTGTATTCTGAAATTTAATATATTGTAAATGAATTTTTGTAAATTCTGCAATACATGCTCTTATTGAATTTATCAATGAGGCGGTTGCACCAAGTGTTGCAGGATTTGATTCATCCGGATCAATAGCTTGTAATAATTCCAATGTTGAATTACCAGTATCAATGATTTGTGCAATCTTCTTATAAACATAATCAAAAGAAATAGCATCACCAGTTTTCTTATTAACAATATTACTATTATTTGACCATGTTTTATCAGATTCATCTAAATATGAATCACTATTATCATCATATTCTTGTACATTAGCTTCTTCAATTGGTATTATTCCGTTTGGCATTTATATCTGCTAACTCCGTTTTTAATTGATCGGCATCCTGCAAAGATTCATTAATTAAATCATCTAAAGCATGCGCATTAAAAAAATTCTTACTCATTTAAATCTCACTTCAATAAGTTATTTATTAATTTTTAAAACCTGTTCTCTCAATTCAACTAATAATTTAAAAAGTTTAATTTTTTCTTCATTATTTGTGATTAATCGATATTGATAATGTGGAGATCCATGAAATGATGTATCATATACATAATAAACACCATCTTCTAATAATTCCAAGTCATTAAAAGGACATTTAAAATAATATCTTATCAATTCATCTACATTTGCTAATGCATCAGAATAATCCTTTAATTCTCTCATTTAATTAGTCCCTTATCAAATGCAGCTATCACATTTGGATAATATTGAGCAAGAATATCATGCATTTCATTAGCATACTGACGAATTTCCCACTGGGCATGCTTATCCATTCTTAATCCAAGAAAATGAAGAACATTTCTTAAATTACCAGTACAATAAAAAGTTGTCATCATATTTTGAGGAAGAACTCCACGTGCCTGTTCACGACAAACACCAATATGTAAAAGATAATTATAATGTTGTAAAGCCTGTTCATTTGCTTGTTTCATAATTAAATTTGCAGAATTGGCTTCTAATGATCCAACAAATTCATTATCTTCTGAAGCCTGCTTATTATCAGTTGACTGCTTTCTAAACTTTTGTGGAGCATAAAATTCCATATCAACTTGAGTATAACGACGTGAAATTTCATTATAAGAAAATGTTCTATGTCTATGCCATTGACCACGAACATATAATGGACAATGAACTAAAAATGAAAGTGTAATATGTTCAAGTGGAGCAAAATGTTTTTCTTGAATCAAAAAATCAAGTAATACCTTATCTTTTTCATCAAATGTTGTCTTAAGTTTTCCAAAACTAACTCGAGCAGCATTAACAATATCAATTTCTTCACCGCTTCTTCTAATTAAAGAAATCCAACCTTCATTATTATCTAAAACAAAACGCGCATCTTCTGGAGCAAAATTTACACTTTCCATAATATATCCTTTCTATATTTCTATATTTTATTATAAATTAAAAAGGTGGAAATTTTACAACTTCCACCTCAAATATTTTATTTAAAATGATTTATATATTAATCGATATTCAAATTTATAACTTCCATCTTCACAATATAAATTATCATTTTCCATTAAAATAAATGCATCCAAAACCGTTTTTACCTTCTTTAAAATATGAAAACTTTCATTTTCTTCAAAACTGTCATATGCTATTTTATCAGCTTTATTTTTATATCTATTATAAAATGGAGTATACATTTCTTCAAAAACTGAAATAAAATAATTATTTAAAACATTTTCCACCTTTTTTGAATAATTAAATGAAAGAATATAATCAATAGCTTGAACAATTTCCTTTGCTTCATTTAATATAATTTCATGTTCTCCATACTTATTATATGAATTCATATTAAATTCATCCTTTAAACATGTAAATACCGAATTAAAATATGCATCCATAACTAAATCATACTTCTTTTTTGTTTTGATGGAAACATAAGTTTTATCATTTACTTGTTGAAATTCTTGAATTTCAACTAAAGTATAATCATGTCCTGGATTAAATTCATTTTTTAACCAATGATCATAATTATCTTTAACCAATTGATCAAAATCATTATCTGAATATTTTTCAATATCATGTCGTAAAATTAAAAAATATGAACCACTTGCCATTATAAAATTTCCTTTCACTATAATAATAAAATAAAAAAGAAATACATAATTTACATATGTATTTCCTTTAAAAAGATATTTTAATTTAAAATTATGATTAAACTAATTTAACATGAACATTTATTAAAGATTTACCAGCTTTCTTAATATACCATGTATTATCATAAAATAATGTCCAATAATTTAATTCATCCTTTGGTTTTTCTAATGAAACAGCTGTAAAGAAGTTTGTTGGAGCCGGCCAAATTTCAATTATCTTAAACTTAAATGATTTAACCGATCCATCACTTAATTCCTGTGTAATTTTAACAATTTGATCTAACTTAAGATCTTTTGCACGAGCTTCAACACCAGGGGTAGCGGGATCCTGATCGGATGCGGTTTTTTCTTCTGTTGCCAAAAATTCCTTAAAAAGATCTTTTTCTGATTTTGAGCAATCATCTAACATCTCTGAAAATTCTTTAATATTCATGTTTAATTATATCCTTAACTTATCTATTTAAAAAATTATTTATTTCTGTTATAAAATCATCTTTATACATTTCACACTGTTTCTTTAATCCTGGTAATATTTTTGCATCATCCATTTCGCCGGATGCATCAACTGGATTAAAATATGTAAAACTATTAAATCCCATTTGTAATCCCCAGAAAACACTCATCTGTTCATTTGATGAAGTAAGATATGGAACAAGCATTTTTAAAGCATAATCTAATATTGACCATTTATTTACTTCTTCAGATGTATAATCCTCAGCTGATGTAAAATTACCGGTTCCAATAACAAACATATCAATATCTTTTGGTTCAACACCTAATTCATTATGTAATGTAGTATATGTTGAAACAATTGGAATATTTTCAAGAATTCCACCATCTAATAATGTGGATGCTTTTCTAAGATTACTATTTTGCAGAAGCATTTCTTTTTCAAATGCTTTTAATAAAACCGTTTTTTCTTTAGTTGATACTTCTTCAGGTTTATATTTTTCAATTAATTTCCATGGGAAATTATGAGCAGGAAAATATGTTGGGGCGGCTGAAGTAAATAAACCTAAATCAACTAATGAAACGTCTTGTTCTTCTTTAAGATTAATATTTTCAAATATTCTTGGTAATGTTAATGTAAAATCCATTACTGGAATAATAACATGTAATTCTTTACCGGCTATTTTATTAATATCAGATAATTTATAATCACTATAAAATTTTTCAAGGAATGCTCTTAATTTTTGATTTGAATATTTAGGAGCGGAAATACCATATAATGTATTTACTTTATCAAAAATTTTAGGACCCCCAGTTTCAAATGTTTGATTAATAAATTTATAATCATTATTGCAACAATATCCTAATGTAAGAATGCCACCAATGGAAGTACCGGCAACACAATCAACTTGGTCATATAAATCAAAATCAAGATAACTCATGAAATTGGTAATTACATAACCAAATAAACCTCCTCCGGCATTAATAACTACTTTATATTTTTTTCCACTATTTTTTGGAAAATCTGAATTTGATGATTTTACAGTAAACATTTAAATAAATTAAAACTTATAATTTTTATATATTTATTACTTTTAAGGCTTGAAATTTTCATTTCAAGCCTTATTTAAATTAACTAATTTTTTCCCAATCTAATTTTTCAATTTGATATTGATCAGATTTTACTTCTTTCTTTGTTTTAGAACTAACAATTCTATAACTTTCAGATTCTTCTTCAGTTAACACTCTCCAATTTTTCTTATAAATTGATCCATTTTCAAGTTTTAACTTTTCACCATTTAATTCAAAATATTTAACCTCATTCATAACAGGTGGAGGAGAAGGCTGAATATTTTGTTGAGATATATCTTCCATTTGTTCCTCTTGATTTGGAATTTTATTCGCCGCCGCGATCATGCTATTCATAAAATCATTTCCATCTTTAAAATCATTTGGATCTGCATAAGCAGCATTTTGAGGATCATTTGGAGCCAAATTAAATTTTTTATTAAATTCGGCTTCTGTAAAAATTCCAAGAATTGCACTCTCATCAGCCAAACTTTCCATTAATATGTTTTTAACTTCTTCTTTAGAAGTAGCCATCAATGAATCAGGATGATGAGGATTATCTTGTAAAATGTAATAAAACTTTTTCATTGTGTTACTTCTTCCGTTGTTGTTTGTGTAGTTGGAATAGTGACTTTATTAAAGTTATTATATGAAACATTTGCTAAAATTCCATTTAAATAAAAATTCATACCTTCATCTTCATCATATGCAACTTTAATATTCCAATATTCTTCAGGAAGTTGATAATCAGGAACTTCCTCTGCATCTTCAATCTTAACCATTCTAAATGCATAATCAACAAGAATATCTCTACTCTTAAGATGCTCAACTGGAATAAACATACCCTTATGAGATGAATAAAACTTAACATATGATGGAAAGATCATTTCCTTTACAATTCCGTTTGCAAACTCAAGTTGAAGCTTATAAAATTTAAGTTGATTTGTTTCACCAATCTTTCTCTTTTCAACATTATTAATGTATGAATAAGAATGATTAATCTTAATGTAATCTGACTCAACATAACTCTGATTTTCAAACTCTTCAGGCAAATCAACTAGGGTATTCAATGAACGAATAAATTCAATCTTCTTTTCACCCATATTATCAGCAATTTCCTGAATTGGAACTTCCATTCGTCGATCATCAACATTAATGATTATATCGATCATACCAACTGGGAGATTTACTGATGATGTTATAACTTTACTTTCTTTTGCCATTTTAAATAATTTCCTTTTCTATTAGTTTAATTCTGACATTATCTACAATGTCCTGTGAAATTTCCGAACTATGATTAAAAATATAGTTCCCATCTTTTAATATATTATTATTATAATTTAAACCATTAATAGTTAAACCACCAAATGGTGATAATAATACATTTAAAATAGTATATGTATCTGTAATATCAAGATTTTCAAACTCTAAAAATTTAATTTTCTTTCCAAAAAGAATTGAAATATGAGAACTGGTTAAATCAGTTCTATGTTGAATTTTTTTAATTAAAGTAGCATTAATGGAGTGAATTTTTTTAAATAAGTCATCTGAAAAATCGTTAAGTTTAATTTCATCTATATAAATTGAATCATCTATAAAAATGTATCTCTTTTTATTTGGCTTTTTGTCAAGATTACGCCAATTTTTATTTGGATCACATGAATTCAAAATAATATTAGTTTTACCATAAACAACTTCATTATTAATATTATTGATTATAAATCCTTCTAATAGTTTCTTATTTTTAGAATTCAAATTAATAATAATCTTATCGCTGTCTTCATGATAATAACATGTATTTTCCAAAAAGTCAGAATAATCAAGAAGATTTAAGATTGAGATGTCTATAATTTTTACGTAATCAATAAAATTAAAATTTTCCACTCCAGTTGTTTTTTCCATAAATGATCCTTATTTAATTGCTTTTTCTAATGCATATTTACTTATTAACAAACTATCAGCATCACCATGATTTGTGATTATTTCAATTTCTTTTTTATATTTTTTGGAATTAATTAATTGTAAAAATTCAATTCCTTTATCCCTAGATGCTTCTTTTAAATTTATTAAAACCGTATTTTTTCCGAAAAAATGATGTTGCCATTTCTTTGAATCAATGATAACATAATTATTTTCTAAATTTAACATTTCTAAAACAATTAAAGTGGCCTCAAATGCACGAGCTGCATTCTTACTTTGTTTAAAACGTTCGGCATTAATCATTGGCCTTTCTAAAACAACTAAAATTTTAATATCTTTTTCATCAAAATTGTATTTTTTAATATAATTTTTTGTTTCAACTTTTATAATATTTTCAAACCAATCTTTAAGTTTTTTCCAATTTATTCTTGCAATATATTGAACAGTTTGTTGATAATCTAATACATTATCAGCCGGAGTCTTTTCAAAATAAATTTTATATGTATCATCAGGATATTTTGTGATGCACGAAATCGTTCCAGTGGCTCCGTTATCAAGACCAAATATTATATTCGCATTCGCAATCTTTAAGTCATTAGCCTTTCTTCTAGATGAAATAACGGAACGTTTTACACGGGCCGTATGTTTTCTGGATTTAATATTTAGGTTTGACTTTGATCTATTAATCTCTTCCATATTTTAAAAATCATCAATATCTAATGTCTCAGTTTCTTCAACTGGCTTTATTTCTTTTGAATCATTAAATACTGTATTATTTATTTCATCTTCAATTAAAGATTTCACGGTTTCAGGAATTAAATCCAAAGAAATAAGCATTTTATTTCTCTTAAAAGATTTTGCGGCATTAACATCTTCCGATAGAAGTGCTTTTAACTTTTCTTTATCCTGAACTAATAAAAATGCTTTTTTATTTCCAAGCCCAGGTTTAATATTCGGAATGCCATCTGATTTATCACCAAGAATTATTTTCCATAAGAGAAAGTCCTTTGTGGTAATATTCTCTTTAATAGTATCTTTAATAGCATTTTCAAGTTCATGTTTTGGTTCTCTTATTTCACCTTTACAAGTAACAATTGCAGTTCTATCATCATATAATTGAACTAAATCTTTATCAGAACCAATAATAATTACTTTATTTAGTTTGTCATTTTTTAAGATACATTCCTTTGATACTGCAATACAATCATCACCTTCTGCATATTCACATCTTACAACACTTGCACCATATTGTGAACAAAAATCTGGAATTAATTTTTTATATGCATATTCAAATGCTTTACCAATATCAAATTTATCTTTACTTATATCTTTAACATCTCTTTGAATTTTATATTCAGGAAACAATTCTCTTCTCCAAATGTTTTTACGTTGACAATCTAAACAAAAAACAAATCTTGAATTATCAACAAATGGAATAACTCTTTGAACAGGATTTTGAATACATCTTAAAAATCTTTCTTCATATATGTAATTAAACTCTGGATCAATAAGAGGATTAAATGTTGGTCCTAAATCAGATTCTACTAAATCAAAATCTCTTTCATATTGTGCAAATGCTGAATTAGCTGCAAAATATATTACATATGAAGAATCTACAATATAATAATAGTTATTCATTTATTTTCCTTTCCTTTTAATATAAAATAAAAAGGGTGTAATGAAATTACACCCTCAAAAACATTTTTAATTAAAAATTACTTCTTTGTCTCAGTTGCAGCCGGAGTTGCCGGTGTTTCTGTCTTAGGAGTATCTGTCTTTGTTTCAGTCTTAGCATCAGCTTTTGCTGCACCTGTCTTAGCGCCTTCGGCACCAGCGGTTACAACATCATTTACAGTAACATTCTTTCCTGCTTCCTTAACGGTTTCAACATCCTTCTTAACCTGTCCAGCAATTTCTTGAAGAGTCTTCTGAGCCCCCTGAATATCACCCTTCTTAATTTCTTCAAGAGCCTGAGCGGCCTTAGCCTTCTGTGCATCAATCTTTGGCTGAGTAATACCAAACATTGCACCAACGGCAACCACTGCACCAACAACAGCTGAACAAACACGATTAAGCCATGTACCTTTCTTGGTGGTAACTTCTTCCTTAACCTTTTCAACTACTTCCTCAACCTTTTCCTTAACTTCCTTTGCCATAATATTTACCTCTCTTTACTTTATTGTTATTATTAGATCATTAAAAACTTCAATATGATCTGTTACTTTTAAATTTAAATCATTTTCATCAAATTTAATGGAAACGTTTAAATTATTTTCTTTCCATAACATTTTTTCATCAAATATATACATATTATATCCTTTCTTAATTATTTCTCACCACTTGATCCAAAACCACCTTCACCACGTTCTGATGTAGTATCCTTATATAATTCATCCTTTGAATTAAATTCAGTTACTTCATTCATCTGAGGTTGAAAATATGGAACAAATTGAACAATTTTTTCACCTGCTTTAAGAATTACTGTTTCATTTGTTGTATTAATCAAATTAATATGAATTTCACCTTGATAATCCTGATCAATTAAACTTGCTCCAACAATTAATCCACGTTTTGAAGCAATTCCAGATTTATTAGCAGCATTTAAAAATACTCCTTTTGGTAAATTAACATGAATACCTGCTGGAATTAATACTTTTGAATGAGGTAACATTTCAATTTTTGTAATAATAGTATCACTTTCTTTTAATAATGTCATAATTTCATTATCAACTTCTTTAATTTGAACTAAATCAGGTTGATAAACATTATTACAAATATTAAACTTATATTCATTTGTTTGATCATTCCATGTTAAAATTAATTTTATAATTAATTCATTTGATATTTTATTTGATCTTAAATAAAATATTAATGGAATACTATAATTTTCTAATTTATTATGTTTAATGCTTTTATCTAAATAAGTTTTATAAGATTTTGTAAAATCAAATAATGATAAATTTTCTGGAATAAAAAAATCCCATCCTGCTGCACTCCATGCTTTTTGTGGAGTCTTTACATTCTTACACTTATAAATCTTTAATTCAAATTGATTATCCATAAATTTAGTTCCTTTCTTTTAAATATAAACTAACCTCTAAATGCACCATTTAAAAATTCATCATATTCATCTTTATTTAATTTAACTAAAATATTTTCATAATTGGTTAAAATATATTTTCCGTTATCATCATGTGCAGAATAATAATCATAAAGAACATAATCACCAATTAATAATGATGTTTTTTCTTTTGCTTTCTTACTTATATCAACAATTTGTCCTGCACCAATTTTTGCATTTTCCCATTTCTTTTGTTTAGGAAGATATATACCACCACTTTTTCTAATATCCGGTTCTTCGGTCTTCTTAATTAAAATACATATGCCACAAGCTTTAATTTTATTATATTCAGTTAATCCATACTCTAACATATGTTAATCCTCCATTGCAATCATTTTTTTATCATCAACAACATAATATGCATTTGAACCAAAAACAAGTTTCATTCCTGATTTATCTTTATAATTTATATAAACTTTTTTTCCAATTGGAAGAACCTTTTTTATTTCTTTTAATTCTTTTTCATCCCATCCTGTACCATATTCATAGATGTATGCTTCATAAAATGTATCATGAACTGATGAAAAATTTGGAAGATAAATACCATTAACTTGTTCCAAATCTTTTTCAATTTTAACTTTAACTAAATATGTTTTTCCAATTGGTTTCATTTTTCACCTGGCATTGCATTAACTGTAATTGATGTATTATTTGTAATATCAACATTATTTACTTTTTTAGTTTCAACTATAATAGGTTCTTCATTTTTCTTGGAAAAATATTTTTCCTGAATCTTTTTAATAAAATCATTACCAGATTCAGGTTGATTTTGTTTAAATAAATTAAAAAATTTAGTTTTTTCTTCTGTAAAATTTTTTACATCAATAATGAATCCGTTTTTCATTGAATCATTAACCATTTCACTACTTTTACATACATCCATATACCATGAATTTGAAACAATTAAATCTTTTTGAAAACAAACTTCAATTAATTCTTGTATATAAAATGCTTTTTTAAATATTTCATTAAATTTAAAATTAATTCTTTTTATTTTTTCATTATCAATTATTAACATACCATAGGCAGTTTGATTTACTACATCAAATGATTCATTATTATTAACAGTACATCTCATCTTTGTATAAGGAATTGATGCAAATCCTTGTAATACTTTATTAAAATGAATATAATATGGATAAAATGCAAATGGTAAATCATATGTTTTTAATAAATTACAATATTTTTCATAAAATTCTTCTTTATTAATTATATGTTCATATAAATCATTAAATATAAACATTATATATTTTTCATCTTTATTATTTAAAATTATTTGATTTAAATATTTTGGAATATTTTCAAGTGAATTTGGATTAATAACTTCAATCATTTTTAACTTTCCTTCTTTTTATTATTGGTTAATGTTGATACATTTTCCATAGCAATTCTTCTAAATTCTTGTTTAATTAAATCTGCAAAACCAGGTTGTTGCATAAATATTGCAAGTGACATTAATGTTTCTTCATTATCAGTTATTTTCTGATTTTCAGCATCATATAATTTTGTAAACACAATTTCAACATCATTATCAGGATGAATAATCATTGCACAACAATCATCAGCTAATTTTAAAAAACGTTGATTATGACGATCATATGTAACAGATGAATGTTTTACAACATTTCCATGTTCATCAACTAGATCTGACACTGTCTTTTTTTCTTTTTTCTTAAAAAAATTAAACATTTTATTTCTTAATATTTTTTAATAAAATAATTTTTTATCAATTTTTTTAAAAGAAAAGAGAATGAATAAATTAATGCAGAAAGGAGCAAATAACATTAATTTATCATTCTCAAAAATATTTATTTAAAAGTTAAATTTAACAGTATTTTGTGGTAATGAATATAAATCATAATATGCTTGAATATTTCTTTCAAGCCAATATCCTGTATTTGGGCCAGTTCCTTCAACAATATCATGATTTTTCTTAATAATATGTGCATAAAAATCACGTGAATCTTTTCTGAAAAATAATTTATCAATCCATTCATCAATATCATCTGTTGTATCAAATAATTGATCAGTATATTTATTATATGTTGAAATATTTTGTCCAACCATTGGAATCCCTAATGCAGAAAACTCAAGCCATTTAATATTTGATTTACAACGATTAAATACACTATCAATCAATGGTGCAACCAATAAATCCATATTTCTAAGCTTCATTTCACGAGGATAATTAATAATATCTGATGGTGGTTGAACTGCAATCTTTCCTGCTTTAGCATCTTCAGTTAATTGTTGTGGAACACCACCAACAAAATTAAATTTATATTTTCCAATATTATTTTTTATCCAAGGAATTAATTTTGTAAAATCATCCTCTCCTTTATTTGCATTATTTGCATCAAAATGATTTGTAGAACATGCAAATCCAATATGAGGATGTTTTCTATTTATATCCCATTGTTGTAATTGTGAATCTAAATTAAATGAATCTCCAATCCACCATCTTGGCATATAATTTTGAATAACCATAAATTTTTTAGGATCTTGATGAAGTTTTTCAATATAAAGATTTTTCAATTCCTCGGTTGTAACTGTAATTAAATCACAACAATCAAAAATTTCTTGAACAGAATTTCCAATTTGTTCATAACTAAAATATGGTTTTGCTACATTATAATCAGGAATGTCTTCATAAGTTAAAACATCATCAATCTCATAAACTAACCAAATACCAAGTGCATCCGCAAGTGGTCTAAGAAAATTTTTCATTACTTGTGCATGAAATTTATTATGCCAACGTTGAACACGAATAACTCTCACACCTTCATTTGCTGCATAAAAATTTTTATCAAGAATTGGATTTTGTGTTTCCAAAAATCTAAAAACAATGTTTCCGTCCTAATAATGTTTCCAAACACATAGCCGGAAAACTCATTCTATACCAACCACATGCGGCTCTATCACCATAATAATTAATACAATTAACACCTCTTTTATTTTTTGCAGCTTCTTCAATTATATTTGCCATATTTTAGCTCCTTTTAAACTAAATTTCTTTATTTAAAATAATTTTTATTTGATCAATTTAAAAAATAATGTTACATCTTTATCATTTAAAATAAAATATTTATACATAATTTTTTTTCCAATTAAT
>Ga0310690_10004581_pt1 | contig 19459 bp, 14 predicted proteins | sample AusTroGonzalo_MG_2_FD_207661 | JGI IMG/M metagenome (GOLD analysis project Ga0310690, IMG submission 207661) | Bovine rumen microbial communities from tropical cattle in Woodstock, Queensland, Australia - Gonzalo_04 (v2) (version 2) | ecosystem: Host-associated > Mammals > Digestive system >...
ATATTTAACTGGTCAAATCATCTCAATTCTGTACCTCAGCGGGCTTGAGGATGAGTACAATCGCTTTATAAAAGGCGAGGATTATTCAATCGGTAACGTGCCTCTGGATAATTTTAAACAATACACCCAACTGTTTAATGACTTGTTCCTTAAGGCTGGGTTAAACCCCTTGTATGAGAACGATCAGCTATTCAGACGCGCACTTTTGTCTAAGGGTGATTATTCAATGTCTGCAAATTCGAACAAAAGTCTTCTGAACAATGGGTCCAGAGACGTAAGTTGGAAAAGATATTTGCATCAATCTCCTGATAATCTCAAGGAACTGAAAGAACTCCTTGTTCTACCTATATCAGACTTGCCCGTCTATTTGTCTGATATTATCAAGAACGCGTCTATACTTGATTTGAACGATTGGAGAGGGATGCTCGTGAAGACGCCACAAATGTGGAAGAAGCTTAATTGGTATGATGTCCAATCTAGGCGTTTCATACGTTTTTGGGGACCAGGAGGATATGAATGCCACATTTATCCACTAAAACTACAGAGGATGAGTGGAGATCATTACGAGATGCGGACATTATATCGTTATTATACTCTAAAACAGAATGCGGAGCTAGAAAAGAGGATTGAGGCCAAGAACTCCTATAGTGATGATTATGAGCCTTTTATTAAGCTCGGAAATGGACATGCTCAATTCTGCGTTTATTACAATTATGAGAAGGACACTCCTTGGAGGATAGAGCTGTGGAACGAAGATGAACAGGAAATCCCGGATAATCGACTTGAAAAAGCACTAACATTTGGATATCAGAGCATCCAAGAGGAGTCCGGTAAAGTGTTTCATGCGGTAAAAACTATTGCGGATTCAGAACTCGAAACAGAACTTCTTTTTATCATTGAACGGAACTATTTCTGCGAGTAGTTTCAAGACGAACATGGTAGTCAGAATAAGGCAGACCTCTGCAGCGGCCTGCCTTGTACAGATTGTGATTCCCTGGCAATGGAATGCAATCTGGGTGGGTCTGCGTCGGCCTTGGGGTAGGGTATAATAAAGGATGCCGGCCTCACCATTTTCCCTTTCCTTCGAGAGGCTCTGGCAAGCCCAATCACCGGTCCGGTTCCATAGATCGGCCTGCATCCAGGGGATGCAGGCGTCTGGTGCCGGCTGTCGGTGATTTAGTGAAATTGCCAGATTTCTCTTTAACAGCCCTAAGCAAACGCTTGTGTATGTCTACACGCTATGTGTTTCTTCGCTTGTTAAGCAGGGCAAATTTACAAATTTTCTTTGATTCCACCAATCGGCACCTCATAAATCACTGAATTATCGGCACTTGTGTCTATTCTCTTCAAGTTTTCTGCCGACTGACAAAACCTGTCATTTTCGCGCCGTAACTTTGCACTTGATAACACAAATCTGTTCAAGAGTCTGTTTATCATTGCAGATAAGAGTTGTGAGAGCCGGTCTGCAGTGATGTAAGCCGGCTCTTCGAACATAACCGTAAAACACTAAAGCAATGATAACCATGCCGTAACATACAAGCGCTTGTTTATTCCAACCGTCGACGGGATTTACTAACAACTCTTAATCATGTTTTCATTATGACAACAAAAAACAGATTTGCAATGATCCCTGGCAATGGAATCACCATCCTTCGACACCTCTACGAGGTAATGACTCAAATCCAGCAGCTGGCAAGCACCGATTGCCGTGACAGCGCCGAGGTGCTGCAGAAGTGCAAAGAAGAGCTCTTGGGCATCTCCATCGATGTCGCCTCCGTCTGCAGCCCCGGGAAGAACTGGGATTTCGTATCCGCCCTGCTCGCGAGCGTGGGCATTGTGGTCCCGCAGGAACTGGATGAAGCCATCCGTGAGGCCGACTAGCATGATGATGAGGCCATCCAAGATGGCCGACTGACTCAACGCCCGGGCCCGGGTTTTACTGAAAACAGAAAAAAGCGGAGACCTTCACAGGCATCCGCTTTCCCGTTTAATGTTTAACTTTTAAAAACTTATGAAAAAAACTTTAGAGGTTTAGGTTGGTTATATCGTTATGTTGAATGTCACGGGGCCTTCCCATTCCTTTACCGTAATGGTGAAGGTGTGGGCAGGGAGATCACAGAGGATGGACACGTCTCCAAGGTCCGCCGAGTTCCAGTCGAACCCACTCCTTGCTATCAAATAGCCAAGGTCTATGACCTCTATGGGCTTTCCTGCATAGGAAAGCGTAAGCTTCAGGGACTCATCTTTCTGGCGTGGAACACGGAAAGAGTAACCGCGACCTTCCTCGACAGGGTCTGGCTCGCAACGGAAACGCCCATCCACGGGTTCCAGCGTACGTATGTCCACGCCGAAAACGTTTCCTGAAACGAGTAAATCGTAAGCAGTGCGGCCATCGTCTTCATCCTTGAAGTCAATCCCAATGGTCGCGAAGTTCTTACGCAACAGGACCTCGTTCCGGGCGATCTCGCCCTGCGTGTCCACAAGATTGCTACAGGCGAAAAGACTGTCCATTTGGTGCCCTTCCTCAATCGTGAGGGCGTACCCTTGAGGAACCAGCTCAACGGTGTTGCCGATGGCTGTCACGCGGACCTGCCCCCGGGGAACCATGTATTCGTGAAAAGCCTTGAATGATTTGGCCGGAATGGCGTCTGAGAATACTTCTCTGGAAGTCCATCCACGAAGTTGCACGGATTCCGCCCGCGCATAGGAAAGATCCACTTCCAGATAGCAGGGGCAATCGCTGCGGTCTTCCTTGACCGAGCAGGAAACCAGGGCCGCCAGCCCCAGTATTCCAAGTATCAATCCTCTTCTCATAGCACCAGATTATCTATTTCGGCCACGTTGCCGTGGACTCGCCATTGCTCTTCAGCGGCTCCTGATTTGGTAACCTGACCACCTCTGACCCACGTGTTCGGATACTCCGATGGTTCGCCGGCAAGGGTAATGTTGTGAATGATGTAGTACATGTTTGGGTTCAGGCCGGTAATCATCTTGGAGTAGAAGTACAGCGTGCCGTTGATCTTTACGGCAAGGCACAGTCGCAACTCGCTGTTCTGGGACTCATCGCCATAGGTGGGTTCATCAAACCAGGCGTTGAACTTGGTCGGCAGGGAGTAGAACACTTTGTTTACCTGCAGCGGACCAAGGTAGCCGTCGATATCGCTACAGAGTTTCCCGGCAGTCTGGGGCTGATAGGCGTTTGTGTCCCATGTTTGCTGGGAAACAGCCACCAACGATTCCGGGGCGTCGAGACAGATGGAATGCTTGGGCTGCATGTGGTTGTCGTTGTAGATGTAGTGGTAAGCCTGGTTCAACTTGCCTAAGCCGCCGTATGTACCTTGGTTATAGGTCCCGTGCATGTCGGCATAGGTCATTCCGTAAGTGCTCCACTCATTTTGTCCAAGGAAGCAGTTTGCCATAAAGTAATGATAAGAAGCGCCGCCGAAACAGAAACTGGACGTACCTCTGGACCCGAAGATATCGCTGGGCGTACCATTAAAGTTCTGCGGCTGTGTCTGACAAATCCGTACGATGTCCCATCCGTTGATGAAGGCCAGGTGCTTCACATATACATTCCTGTACAGGTCCGGATCGCCCCAGAACTGTGCGGAGATAGTCTCAATCTTGAACTTAGACATATAGCGCATCAGGCTGACGCTGCGTGTGGTTGTAGAGTTGAACTGAACAACGGCAGTGGCGCCCATCAGAGGTCGGTTCGGGCGACAGTTGCCCGCGCTCCATGGGATAAAGGCTTTGGGATAGCTACTGATGCCAACTTTGTCCAGCGTGGCAATGTAGTCGGCGCTGTCCGGATCCAAATTGGCCATTATCAAGTAGTACCGGCGCACACCGTTGGCATCTGAATCACGGAACGATATGGTTGACATGTCAAGTGCCTCGCCTCCATATTCTCCGATGACGGTATGGCTGTAGATAGCACCGTTGCTGTCGAACGCGAAAATATCGATTCGGTCGACTTCGTCATCTTCTATATCGGCTGCAATGCTCTTGGTGCCCGGGCTGTCGAAGGGAGTCACGCTGAAAGTGATGTTCACCACTTCCTGTCCGGTGCTTTCCACGGCGAAGGCCGTCGGCAAATCTTCCGGCTCACATCCTGCCAGTGCAATCAGCAGCGGCAGGAACAGGTATCTGATTCTTTTTCTCATGGCATCAATAGATGTTGGTTCCGTCGTAATCGCTATAACCCATGTTGATGTTGTCCACCTCCAGCTCCGACCATTCTCCCACGCTCATAGGGGTCAGGGAGGCGCCGTATTTCTTCAAATAGAAGTTGCTGTATTTGCTTCCAATGCCCTTGAGGGTGATGTTATGGACCAGATAACGGGAGTTGGGCTGAATGTACATCGCCCGGTAGGGGTAATAGTATGTCTCGCCGTCAATCTCTACCACAATAACCATCTTGATTGTGTCATCCTGGCTGGAGAATTCAGTACACATATAGGAGGAATAGCTATTTCTCTGGAGAGGCAGGATATAAAACTCCTTGTTTACATTCAGCACATGAGATTGCGAGGGGTTTGTCGACGAGCAGATGCGGCCAGTCTCTCCGGTGAAGAAATGGGTGGTGGCATCGCGCATGTATCCGGGAGCATCAATATTCAGAACGCCTTCATTTACATGGAAGTTATTGTTCAGGATGTACGGGAAGTCCGCAGCCAGGGCGCCAGTGGCGCCGTAGGGACTAAGGTTGTAGGTCTCCTGCAAACTGACCCAGCCATGGTGGGTTTCATTGACCTCATAGTAGCGATAACCGTCGGGGTATTCCAGGTTCCCGAACTCCTGACTGGCGAAATATGTGGAGCGACTGCCGAAGATTGCATAGGGCTCACTTCCGCTGGAACTACTCGGCCAATTCTTAAGCGGACGCAGCGCGTTCGCGACATTAATCCAAGCGATTCCCTTAACGATGACATCAGAATTCATTAGGTCTGTGTTATCGAAGTCGGCCGTAATTTTCTCTATTTCAAAGCGTGCTACATAGCGGTAGAGCGTCATGGTAAGGGTCTTGTCACCGGAAGAACTGCTGTAGTAAGAGCTGTTCCCCAGCGTTACCCCTCCGGCAGAACCCATAATGGGTCTGTGAGAACGGAAATTTCCTTCCTGTAGCGGGATCAGGCCACCATAGTATGAGGGCATCTGATTGGAGCTTAGTCCGGCGAAGTAGGTAGCCGTTGCAGCATCCAGATTTGCAATGGCTATAAAGGTGAACCGGGTCCCCGAAACATCATAGTATTTGAGGTCAATCTCGGAGAGGTCCACTCCGGAGGCATCCGCCCATACGTGATGATCGAACATGGTGGTGTCGCCGCTTTTATAGACAAATAGATCAAGTCGGTCTATGATGTCGTCTTCGTGTGCCGTGCCGATGTTATCGGCCTTGGTCTGGAACGCCGTGAGAGAGGCCGTTTGGAAGCGGATGCTGATACCTTCTTCATCTCCTTTGGGGCAGGGCATGTCAAACTTGTTGCAGGCGGCAATCGCTCCGGCTACCAGCACTGCTGCGATATATAGTGTCTTTTTCATATTCAGTCGATTTTAGTTTTGTTGTCCACCTATGGGCTGGCCGGTAACTGGATCCACACCCACATCGATATTACTCACTTCCAACTCATCCCAATCCTTGACAGCGATGTTGAAGGTCGCATAATACTTCTGTTCAATGAAGTTGGAATAATCTGAGCCTTCTCCGACAATGGTTATCTGTCCTACCTGGTAAACTGTGTTTGGCTGCGGGTATGTGATACAAATCGGGTAGAACTTAGACACCCCGTCGATTACAAGCTCCAGAACCAATTTAGGGTACTGGACCTGATCATTGTAAGTGCTCACTGCGCTATAATTACTGAAACAACCCCGTCCCATGAACCCATACAGGCTCTTACCCACAGTCATGCTCTGGGCAGCAGTATTGCCTGCAGTGGCGAGACGACCCTGTCCATTGGCCACATCGTAAGTCTGGCAGGTGGCTGCAAGATACTTACCCGTAGCATCGATGTTAAGAACCCCCTTGGCTACCTTCCAGTTGTTGTTGACGGTGCGGGGATAGTCCTGATTCAAGATGCCAGGGCCACCGGGATTCCACGTGCCTGCCTGGGACCATCCTCTGGGTGCATTTGTATAGAAACGGAATCCGTCGTTCATGCCACCAAATCCTCCGTTCGAAGCTCCAGTTCCGTCATTTCCAAAGAATAGGTACCATGTGTAGAAGTGCCCGATTGAGCTGGACTTAGTGGGATTAAAATGGTTTCCAATGTTTGTGATGGCGATGTTCTTTACGAAAACGTCTTTGCCGCGCAGCCTTTCATCCTCGGGGTCATAGACAATACTGCCGATGTCGATGCGCCACATCAAGCGACGCAGCTCAAGCTCGACAGTGCTGTCGCCGGTGAAGTAAGTGTCTTTGGCGCCCACCATCGGGATGCGGTCGAAGTCGAAGTTGTTCGCGGTCCATACGATGGGGCAGGGCATGTTGTAGTCATCGGCAAAGTCGGAGAGCGTGTGACCAGACAGCAACTCGGCCGTATCGGCGTCAAGGTTTGCGAAGGCAATGATGCCTACGCGCTCGCCTTTCTTCTCTTTGATAACAAATCTGGTGGTATCGCTGGTTACATTGGTAATGGCCACATGTCTGTCTTCTGCGGTGTCGTACTGGTGGAAGATGTACAGATCCAACCGCTGCACGCCGTCGGTAAGTGGCAGGTCGGTGGTGTTTCCTGCCTTGGTCATGGCGGCATGACTGCCGGTAATCAAGACAGTTACAGTATGCTCTTCGTCTCCATTGATGCTTTGCTGCGGTTCGATATCCTTGCTGCAGGAGACAGGCAGCATCAGGGCCATGGGCAGCAATAGTGTCAGTATTTTTCGCATAGTTTTCTGAAAAATGGATTTGAAAAAGGGGCCGGATTCTCATGGATGGTTCACCGGCCCCACCAACATTATGAACAAGTATCAAATCACGACCTCGCGTCGTTTAGATAGTGATTCCTTCAGTGACGGGGACAACAGTCCAGTCCTTCACGCTAATTTCGAAGGTAGCATCGGACAAGCTGATGGGCTGGTCAGGATTGCTGGAGCCCTTTCGGGTAATGGTCAGGTTCTCGATCTCGTAGGATTTGCCGGGCTCCATGACAGGCATGGTGACGGGATAATAGAAGGTTTCACTGCCGAGCAGCACTTCAATGACCATGCGGGTATGACGGGCACTCCAGGTCGTGGACTGAGAATCTGCCACGGTCGGGTTCGGGTAGCAGTAATGGTAGCAATCGGTGTCAAACGCGGAAGTGTTCAGTTCGTGGTTTCCACCGCTGGTAGAGAGATGGTCGGTCAAACCGGTGACGGCTTCATAGGCACGCTGGGCATGCCAGGTGGTCGGGGCTGCTGTGAGTTCCAGATTGGTGTCTCCGGCAGCGTTGATAAGGAACATCTTCACCAGCTTGCAGCTCATAGAGGCATAGGCGGGGTTAGTGAAGGCTGCCGTGACCTTCTTCACGATTACGCGGGAAGCGATGCGTTTGACCTCGATTTCAATCGGGTCTTCGGAAGGAACGGTTCCGGTATTGCTGCCGACCATTACGAAGTTGGAAGCATTGTTGAGCAGAGTGCTACTGACTGCCTTCAGCTGAGTGAGGGTTGTGACATTGGTGATGTCAGGTGCGTTGACCACGGCCCAGACAGTCTTTTCGCCGCTCTTCACGGTCATGGTAGTGGAAAGACCGCTGGCAATCTTTTGGTAGGCATCCAGCACCTCTCCGTCAAAGACGAAGAACTGGACATTGGCCACCTCGCTGTGGTCGTCATCGAAGTCTGCGCTGGAAGACTTGGTTGCAATGCCGCCGTTTCCGACGACGGTGAGAGTCAGTTCGGACAGTTGTACAGCCTCAGAGCCAGTGTCTACCTTGGCAGTAGGGGTGAGATCTTTGTTGCACGCAACGGTGCAGAGGGTTGCGGCAACGGCCGCAAGGAAAGCGAGTTTTTGCATAACTTTTTGAATTTTAATGGGTTTGAAAATAATTGTTTGTAAGGTTGTACCTTTTGATCAGTTCTGAAATCTCGGGGTCTAGATTGCCCCGGTGAATGTAGGATGGTGTTGTCTTGCAGGCCTTGAGATAGTGCTCTACAGCTTCTTTATCTCGGCCCTGACGACTATAAATGACGGCCAATAAGTAATGCACTTGATCCGTCTCCGGCAGCGCCTCGAGAATCTGGAGTGCAGAGGCGTTATAGTCCATAGCGCAGAAAGCAACGGCAGCGTTGTAATCCTTGTAGGGTCGGAGAATCTGTATGGCTCTCTCGTAGTCCCGATCCCGGATGGCCTGTACGCCAGCCATATACTCTTCGTCCAGGACAGTTGTCTGGAGGGTGTCTTTAACCATTCCTTTGCGATGAAGATGAAAATCGAATTTGACGGTGCGGAGTCTCGGGTAGAGTACTTCCCGCAAGTGAGGGTAGAAATCCTGCCAGGAGAGAGACTGTTCACGGAGGTCAAGGTTTTCAATTTCACAGATATCCCGATAGATTAGTTTCTCATTTTCGGTAAGAACCTCGCTCTGCTCAACCAGTACATCCAGCATCCGCCAGTTCTCTGCATTACTCCGTGAAATGAACTTGATGTCTGTTTGCGTCTCTCGCGGATCCTCAGCGCCGTCGAAGTAAATGTGTTCCAGCATCTCCTCGCGCAGGGAATCCCTGTACTCCTGAATGAACTGGCTGAAATACCGGCTCACGGATTCACTGCGGCGTTGTGACAGCCTGGTGTTATGCGCCACTGTCCCTTCCGGGGAGCAAGAGGCTGTAACCACGATGCTGTCAAGGTCATAATCCTTGTTCTCAATGAGGCTGCCGAGGTTTCTCTTGATGCGCCCCATCTCAAATCGGTTATTGCTTAGGTCTTCCAGAATCACGTCGGAGCCTTGCTCAAAGTCAATGTAACAGGCAGTATTGGCTTCCACCCGGCGGCTGATAATCTGCTTTTTGTAGCGGGGCGTGCCGTCTACGAAGGCCGACAGGCTGCTGATGTAGTAGGTCAGTGGTTCCGTCGCCGGAATCTCGTACAGGCGTTTGTCTTGTTCGTAAATATCGCCGGAGAGGACCACGTCGACCTTGCGGAGCTTTGACCGGGTGTGGATAGTCTGCACGTAATTGTACAGGAAGTCGCCATTGGTAGCAGTGATGACGGTATCCAGCCTCAATCCCTCTTGAACGATGGGGGCCTTGACATACCGGCGGTACATCTTCTCTCTTTGCTCCCACCGACGGGCATTGAGGCGTTTGGATATCGTATTCGTGTAATGCTCGATGGCATCCCGTCCGGTCACCCCGAACTGAGAAGCGAAACTGCTGGCTACTTTCATATCAAGAATGGCGTTGAACTTCTCATCGGCCACTTCGGTAGAATCGGCCTTGAAGGCATACAGGTCAGGGATATTCCGCTGGATGAAGAGTTCTAGCAGACGCATATTAATGAACCTTGTGCTGTCGGTCACGATGCTGGCAAGGTATTTCTCATACTGCTGGTAGCCCCGCAATTGCGCCTTGCGATATTTGGCGCCGGTAAGGATGACCTGCTCCAGATTCAGCGTGTCTCCCAGAATGTGCATCTGGGGGTAGAAACGAAGCTGCCAGGCTTCGTCCTGCATGTCCTTGGGCACTCGGATCTGGAACTCGATATCTACCTTTCCGTGCCGTTCTGCCACGTTCCGGAAGCGGGCTTCCACCACGGCAGCATTAATAACATCCGTTGCCACCATTTCGCCGTTTTCGTCTTTGATGGCTTTCATAATGATGATCTCTCTGCCGTCATCATCTCGGACAACCAGCGTATCCGGCCTTGGCATATCGTCCATTTCCAGCCGCTTGATTTCGGTTTCCTGTACTAGTCCGATGGATGCCTGCATCTGCTCGGTTTGTACCCGTTGGAGCTTGCTGGGGCCTGAGCAGCCTTGACTGCATAGACTCACAATCAGCAGAATCAATACGAGAGGGAAAAGGACTACAAGTCCTGCCAGTCCTGCGATTCTAGCGAACAATCTTTGATCACGCTCGCTCATATTGTCAAAGTCACTCGGACGGTTCCGAATGTCTTTGAACCATTGAATAAATGATTTGAAAGGATTCTTCATCGCATTCTCATTCCTAAGTTTTGTTTTTCGTCCAGATCCACCAGCATGGGATCGTCCCTGCGGGGATTCCTGGGGTCGTTGGCGATCTTTTCCAGCCGCTCGAATTCCCATTTGATGTAATCCACGCCCTCGATTCCGGCAGAACGCGGGTCACGGAACAGCTTCTGATGCCCGTTTGCATCGAACATTCCGGTCTCTGACATGTGCCGGGTGGCATAGTCTCGGCCCTCGTAGGCGAAGTGCGGTACACCGTTCATCCTGCCGATGAACTCAACCTTGGAGATAACATCGAACTGTCCGAGCGGGCTTTTAATCATTTTCCCGTCACCGTCTATGAGCGCTGCGGATCCGTCATCATACCGAACGGCATAACGTTCCGGGTTGTCACAGAGATGTTCGACTTTCCGCACTTCCGGGTCGTGCATCATGTCACTCATCAGGCTCATAATGGTATCGTGTATTCGCCTCCATCCTTCCAGCCGTCAACTCCAGCTTGGAAGGTGATGGGCTCGGGTATCTCCACGGGTGTAATCCCTTCCTGCTGAAGGGCACCCATTATCTTGAAGTTCCACCAGAGGGTCTCCTCGCGGTCATCATCGTCAATGAGGTCGTCGATGATGATGTAGGGGTTGCTGAGGGTGATGATGTAGTTGAGCTTCACCTCGTGGATGCTGAACCAGGCTTTATCCAAACCCTCACCAGCGGTCATATTGTAAATCTCTTCCTGTAGGTCATGCGTGTCCACAAGAGAGACATGCTCAAATTCTTCGCTGAAATCCAGCGTTCCGTTAAACACGGGGATATCGCGGGTGGCGATGTTGTTCACGTCGTTCCAGGGCCATCCGAATATAGTTCCGGCCATATAGACCTGCCCCTTGAGGTTAGCATAGTTGTGTTCGCAGATAGAAATTCCGGCTTCGCCCATCAGAGGATCGTACTCGGCTGTCATTGTCACGTGGCCGAAGGAATAGATCCAGTAGCTATACTCGAAGGGATTCCCATAGCCATCGGTAACTGTCAGGCTAAGCATGGCCCGGCCTGGCGCAACTGTTTTGAGCATCCAGCTTTGGGCGCCGGTTTTCTCCACGGTAAGCACTTTCTTATCGGCACTGACAAGGGCGTAAGTTGCGCGTTCAGAGTCGCTGCTTACGGTAAGCAACAGGTCTTGCTTGTCGGCAATGACGGAAGGCTCTTCCTCGGCCATATAGGTCTTTTTCTCGATATCGGTCGTAGGAGCCAACTGCATTGTTACTACGGGGCGTTTGGGTTTCACGCGGTTGTCCTGCAGGGTGAAAGCGACCTGATCGGTCTTTTCCACGCGCCAGTCCGTCCCGCTTTGCCCTGGGACGGCTCCGTGGCCGACCGCTCTGGCTGTAATGGTCAGTTTCCCTTCTCCTGCCGCAGTCACCTTAAACTGGTTGGGCAGGTCGCCGGGTGCCATTTCCACGATGTCCGGATTGGAATAGGACAGACCGTATTCACTGACTATCGCAGTATTCGGGGTGGGGACGATGGTGAAAAGGCGCTCCTCGCCATAATCCCACTTGGGGTTGTCATTACTCACCTCGATTGCGATACTTTCAAGAGCACTAGTATCTGTAACTATCAGTTCCTTGGGGTCGCACGAGGCAAGGGCTAGCGCCGCCGCGGCTCCCGCCGCAGCTATAAACAACTGTCTCATATGGTTTTACGCTTTAGAAGATATAAACCAGCGAGAGTATCACTTCATTGGGCAGGATGAACCATTTCTGGCCCTCATCCTCCACCTTTCCACAGCTAGGACAGGAGTATGTGGTATATTTCATCCAGCCACCCCATAGTCCAAGGCCGAAGTCCAGGTTCCAGTGCTCTTTCAGCATCAGGGAGTAGCCTCCTGAGAATGCGGCACCGAACGCGTCACCTTCGGTGGCTTGCTTGGAGAGGACTCCGCCATGGTTGAATTCCTCATACTGGCCCTTGCCGCCAATCCACCAGCCGGAATAGACATTCCATGGCCACCAGCGGGCACCGATGGCATAAACCTGCTTGCGGTCCTGCTTTTGATCAGGGTTGGGCTCGGAGAATAATCCATTGAAAGTGTCCTTGGAACCGAAAGTCCATGGGTTGACTTTGGCGCCGGCATGGAGGCTCCAATGCTGGCCGACTGCTGCGGAACCCTCGATTCCGATGGTCCCCAGATCAACAGCATCGGCGGCGTTCACAGCCATGGCCCAAGTTTGGGCCGAGGCTGCTGCCGCGAACATGAATAACGATGAAATCAGAATGGCTAATTTTTTCATATTCTGTAGATTTAAGGTTTGTCAAAAAAGGAGCGCCCGCCCGAAAAGTCTGTCTTCCTTCAGCCTCGACTCGTTCGCACAGACAGACCTGCGCTTCGGGACGGGCAACTCCTATAGGTTTTTTGTATCGTAGTTTGTGATAATTGTCAATTCCTGATGGGGACCGTATTCCGTACGGAAGTATCCGTCTGCGAACTGCCGGATGGCAGGTGTGAGGTCGGCCGTTTTCGCCAGGAACATCCAGCGAGCCTTACTTCGTTTGAGAGAGAGGAGCAAATCGGCCATATCCTCATCCCGGAAGGTTTTGGTTCCCACTTTACGGCACATCTCGCCCAGGGGCGGATCAACCATAATAAAGTCTTCCGCCTGGGGCCGTCGTTTTCGGAGGAATTCCCTGAAATCAAGACAGTGAATTTCAGTCTTGTTCATCCGTTCTTTGAAGTTATCTTTCCCCAGGAGGAGAATCTTGCTATCCAATGTCTTCCCGTTATGCTGAGGGCCCGCATAGGCCGGCCGGAATTCTTTCTGCCTGTCAAAGACAAACTGTCCGTTACTTGAGAAGTGAAGCAGAAACACCAGAATGGCTTTTTTCAAATCGGGCGATAGCTGGTTGCGCCCGTTGTATAGCTCGCAGTAGTAGGAGTAGAGCGCCATTTTCAGCGCCGTGAGGATATAATCTTCCAGCGCTTCCCGTGTCTTGAAGATGCGGTCTTTGGAACGTGCCTTCATCCGGGTGAACTGGAAGCGCTTTTCCATTTCGAAGGCATCTTCGCCGGTGTATTGCTGGAGGAACACACGGCTGTAGGGGACCGCTTTACGGATTGCCGCATTCATGGCATAGACGTAGTCCATATACGGAAAGTCCTTGCCTTCGGGGAAATCGTCATAGATTTTTGTCAGTTGTGCAGCATTCTCTCGAAAAACCATCGTCAGGTTCCTCCACGATGCGTTCAGATCTTTCAGGTGACTGATGAACAGTTTTGACGGACGCTGTGCTTCACGGTAGAGTTCCACCAACTCTGCGCAGTCATCATTGATAATAAAACGCTCGCAATCGTGTACGCCCATATAGAGGCTGCCACCGCCCACGAACGGTTCGAAGTAACGGGCGATGTCGCCCGGGACCAGCGGAAGTATCCCGTCCAGGAACTTCACTTTGCATCCAATCCATTTGGTTAAGGCTTCCATATCGTATAGAGAATTAAAGATTCCATTTAAGGCCAAGGCCTGCATTCCAGTTGACGACGCCTATTCCTGATCCGAACGTGAGCGGTAGGGAGGCCTGCAGCACTATGGCAAACCGGGGGGCTACGAACCATTCCATTACTCCTGCTGCGTATGGACCATAGACGAAGGCGTATTTGCCTCTGCCGACATCAACATAATCAGGGAGGGTGCGCCAAGGATCAAGTACTTCCACTCCGGCTAGAGCACCGGCACCAGCATATAAGTTGAGACTGCGATTCCGTGTCCCTGCAAGGCGGAACATGTATCCACCCTGTGCAAGCGCGTGAATATATTCTAATTTATGGCCGGTGGAAAGCGGGGCATTATAACGATTGCCCTGAATACCGGCTAACCAGTAGCCGGACAAGGTGTACTGTTCAAAGAAAGCTTCAGCGCCCACGGACCGGCCGTTATAGAGTGAAGATACTCGGAGCGAAGGTTGGCCAGACATTGTCCGCTGCGCTGAAGCCGTGGTATAGAGTAGCAGCGAAGTAAGTAGTGTCAGTACGAGGTATGTGACTTTTCGTTTCATCTTGCGTGTTGTATTGCGTTCCTTCGTATTGTGAAGCGCACCGCAAAGATGAGGTGAATTTTTTGAAATTCCAAATAATTTCTACTTTTGTGGCGAGTAAGACGATACGAAAGTGAAGGATTGCAACACAAAAAAGCCTCTTTCGAGGGCTCGGAAATTGCTGGCACAGCCCGATGAACTGTACCAGACGAACAGTGTTGCGTATATTGAAGCCGATTTGAAAATCAATCACTTACGTATTCTTATGGCCATCATCAAGCACCTACAGAAGCCAATTCGTTATAAGGTTGACAGGTCGGGACGCACAGTACGCATACCCGATTCTCTGTTGCCTGGCCTTGATGCTGATACCCGTTTGGGGAAGAACAGGTCGTTGGAAATACCCGTTTCAGACTTTCACATCGGACGTACGAATAGTGCCCGGCTCCGTCTTTGTCTGGATGAGCTCTGTTCTACGCGCGTATCGTTCCCGTCGGCATCAGTCTACCTTCTCAATACATTCCCGGGCCTGATAGCCGGTTACACCTTCCCGGCATACGCTAAGACTGTCCGTGTCAGCCTTCCGGATCAGCTTGTCGGCAGACTCCTTTTAACCGAGGAAGGCTATAGCCATTATTCTCATTCCAAGGCACTTACGCTAACTAATAAGTACACCGTCCGTCTGTATTGGCTCATCTGTTCCTGGCGCAACCGAGGGGGCTTTGTCATTACAATGGATTCATTCCGGAAGATACTCCAGCTGGGGCGAGGTTACGACAAGTACAGTAATATCGTTTCACGTGTACTCGCGCCCGCGATGGAGGAACTTCGCAGCCGTTTCCCAATCTGGTTCCTCTATAGGGAATATATGGCCGAAGGAAAGCGCCGACTGGTGTTCAAAATCAAGGTGCTTCTGCCTCCAGATGAGCAGAAACGGCTCAAAAATGAGGCTTATGATTTCTGTTTCAACCTTTTAAGCCAAACGGGTATCCGGACCGACGTGCTTTCGGAGCTCTTTCCGTGGGTAGAAACCGAAGATTTGAAGCCGTTTGTGGCAAAGATGATAGATCTTGCCTCTTACATCAAGTCGCACCCGGACATCCGAGACCCCCAGCAATATCTCCGTTCCTCCCTCCAATCCTGGCTGGATGACTGGGCCCTCCGCTATCAGGATATAGGGGAGTAGCTTTCCTTTTTCACCCCGCGCGATTGTAGATACTTTTATATCTTATTGAAGATTCTATTTGTAGAACGTCTAAGAGCCTCCGTATCCTTTTGTCGGACAAAGCTTTACAAAGCCTCATGGCGACTTTTCGGCTACAAATTGAATAACTTCGGCCCCTTGAGGGAAACAGAATGAATAATCCCCGGCTACATTTTGAATAACTTCCTGCTACGTTTTGAATAACTTTTCCCCGCTCGGCAACAAAATGAATAACTTTCGCAAAAAGGACCCCGCCAACAGAGCTGACAGGCTCCTTTGATGCCAGATAACATCGTAATCAGCTGAGAATCAGCGGCAACAAAATGAATACCTGCTTTTTTGCACGGCTACAAAATGAATAAACAAGATTTTTTTGCAAAAAAGTTGTTTTTTTTGTTGCTGCGCAGAAAGATTGCGCACTAAGGGCTTTTCTTTGCAGAAAATTTTGGGGGGAAACCTCGAGAGCGTTCATTGAAAACGAGACAACCCCAAGGGGAAAGACTCTAATTATTGACATTGTCGTTGTAGCTAAGGAAGCACGGACAACGGCCCGGTCCCGATAACGGGAACAACCGGAATCGCACTTCCAGGTCTTTAACCCCGTTGCGCTATGATTATATGCCCGACGCCCGACCCTTGGGACATCATCAGGCTTATCGTACGGATTCTTCTCGGCCGATAAGCATCCCATGATGCTGGAAGAACAGGAGTACGCCTATTTGGTTCAGGCCCTGATTCTGAAGAACCGTTGTCTCACTGATAAACCCGTTTCGCATGAAGAAGGTTATCATCTCCGCTCTCATCGAGGCCGCCGTTGCGATCCTCACTGCATGGGCCAACTCTGAGCTCACGAAGTAGCTCTGTGCCCCGTGTTCTTTGCCGTGCCCGTTGCCCAAGTGTCAAAATCCCTGACACTTGGGCGGGAATTCGGACGAAAATCATTAACTTTACAATTCCAACCACGCACACTATATGAAGTTTGACTACACCATAAAGAACTTCCGCGCCTTCGACGCCAAGGGCGCAACCTTAACCATCAGCCCCATCACCATCCTCACCGGAACCAATAGCTCCGGAAAGAGCTCGATGGCGAAATCGTTTTGGCTACTGAACAAGTTTCTTTCCGTACTTAAAGATGCTGCAGATCAAGGAAAGTGCGATCCAATGTCTGTATCATTGGATTTCTCTGATAAAGAAGCCCTTTTAGGTTCATTCGATAAATGCGTCAATTACTATGGTGACGGAACAATAGAATTATCCTACAAGACATATTCAAAATTACTCTCTCAGAATTGTTCGGTTTCGTGGTGCTTCCGCTCCATTGACTCCCGGACGGGTCAGGCAGACCGTAACGGTTGGGTCACTTCTCTGAATTTGCATTCAGATGATAACGGTTTCTTTCTTGTTGTCGATTTTACAGGTGGGACCCCGCGGATCGTTGCATATAACAGAGCATCAGCAAGATCGTCATTCCTCCGTGTGCTAAAAGGCATTTCTGTAATCAATGAGAGAACCAGCGACCATGAAGGGGTCTCTGTTGAGAAGAACGGGGCTCATTCTTTCAAATATCATCTTCCTGATGACGCAAATCTCGATGCCACAGCAGCTCAACTCAATGATATTGAGGATTTCTTCTTATCATTGATGAAGGATCAATCCTTCTTAAAGTATCTGATTGCAGCAAATCAGTATGATTCTTTTCAGGAACCGACAATCCTAAAGCAGGTCTCTATTCTTGACCATGATGGCGTCGCGGCCGGTTTTGAGGCATTATCCAGACATTCTAGTAGCCAAGATTGGCAGGATGTTATCAATAGTATTAAAAAGGACTTCTCTGAATCTGGAGCAGAGTCTTTTAGGGAATATTTCAGGATAAAAGAACGTTTTTGGATTCAGAACGTATCGCTTATTCCTGGTGATTTCATTCAATCCATTGGCTATCTGACCCAAATAAATCCAGTCTTAGACTGGGGGAAAATGGCTGGTGAGCACAAAGACTTCGCTACATTGGTCAGTGTTCTTGGGGAACTCTCCGGTGGGTTAAAGCAGTGGCAAGAGAATGAGTTTCTCTTCAAGGACTTTTGCGCTAGGGTATTTAAGGAAGTTTTGTTTCCTCCTTTTGTCGGTAGAACAAACTATATCAGTTCATCCCGAGCCATTGTTCGGAGGATTTATACCACCAACGATAAAGGGAATTCTTTCGATGTCCTTTTACAGGAATATGCGGAGAAGTCCAAGGAATTCAATATCGGGGGAAAGAACCAACCTGTTTGTTTTATAAACCACTGGCTCAAAGAATTTGGCATTGGCGATAGACTTGTCATTGAACCTGACGATAATGGGATAGGAATAATTCCTTCCATCATAAATGGTGGCAGGAAAACACCGCTTTCTGAGCTGGGATATGGAGTCACTCAACTCTTTTCCATCCTCTTGAATATTGAGTATGCCATTCTCTCCAGAGAAGTATCCGGGCTTGTAATTATGCCTTTCTACATCATTGTCGAGGAGCCTGAGATTCACCTACATCCGCGTCTCCAGTCTCTTCTTGCGGATATGTTTCTGGAAGCATACCAAGTTTACAACATTCGTTTCATTATTGAAACGCATAGCGAGTACTTGATTCGCAAGTATCAGTACCTCGTAGCTACTCATACGCTGAACTCTGATTATGGTGTCGATCCCTCAGAAATTGGCATCTATTACCTCTATGATGCAGACCCTGCAAAACGTCCGGAAGGGCAGCCACAGGTGCAGAAGATAGAAATCCGAAAAGATGGAAAGTTAAGCCACAAATTTGGGAAGGGGTTCGCAGATGTCTCAACAGGATTAGTCCTGGAGTTATACGCAACACGAGGCCAATATGCTGAATAGTCCAATATATACGGAGCTTGAGTTCCTTCGCCAGTATTATTTCGAGCAGATGCCTCCTGGTGGACGCTCAAAAGATATCCGACCATTACGGGAGCGATGGGATCGTTTTTGTGATTTTTTGGAGAAAAACCATCTCAAGTTAGACCTGTCTGATAAAGAGCTTCATCTAAAAGCGAAAGATGACGAACAGCTGAATGAATTATTGAAGATTATTGAAGATGAATTAGATGCTGAAACACTCAAAGCACAGGCAGTCTTTTGCAACAGCGATAATGCAATTGAGGATAAATCCTCGATAGTATTGTCGTCCTCAAATGTTCAAGAGGATAATGCAAGAAAACGTGGAAGATTGCAATTGTCTCCTCATGATACTGTTTCGCGGCAGGATCTCTTCATAGATTCTGGAATAAGCATTACCAAAGGTAAGCCAATTTTATGGCAAGAAATATGCGACAAATGTCTTCCAAATAAGCGATTTAACACACTAATCCTTATCGACAACTACGCTGCTAAAGGGGCTGACCGTAATCTATTTGAGCTTCTGGATAAAGTTTTACCGTGGGATTTAGATCGAGGGGAGGTACTGGAATTGCTGATTCTATGTTACTGGAAGGTGCCAGATAGTCGGTATCCGGAAGGTAAAATACTTCGACTTAGGCCAGGAGAGATTATTACTTCGATTCGACGTCGCCCGTACAGGATAAATATAAGAATTCAAAAGTTCGATGGCACATTAGGTGATCCTCCTTTTCACGATAGAGCGTTTATAACGAATTACAACTTCATAATCGCTCCAGGAGGAATAGACTTGCTAAATCCTAGTGAACTTGCGTCAAAGGATACTGTTTTATTTGGGGTGTTCCCGGATTTTATAGCATCTGGAGAAGAATGGAAAATTGAGTATTTGAATAACAACTTATATAAGATTCTAAAGCTTTCAGAGCAATCAAACATAGTAGGAAATCCAATTATGGAGAATTATCAATCTTCGGAAGACTGTCTTAAGAAACAGGTTGTTGAATATCTTGAATCCCTTCGAGAGCCATCTATTGAGGTTGAAAAGATACTATTTGAGTATAAAAACGAGTCACATACTCTGTCCGTTTCCCATGCGGAATGGGCGTTTTCAAATATGGTAGTTCAACGAGGGAGAATAGAGGCAAAGACTAATCCGGGCGGGCTGCATAATGAATTCATCAATGGGTTGAGATTGATGAAAGACACG
>Ga0310690_10004582_pt1 | contig 19457 bp, 17 predicted proteins | sample AusTroGonzalo_MG_2_FD_207661 | JGI IMG/M metagenome (GOLD analysis project Ga0310690, IMG submission 207661) | Bovine rumen microbial communities from tropical cattle in Woodstock, Queensland, Australia - Gonzalo_04 (v2) (version 2) | ecosystem: Host-associated > Mammals > Digestive system >...
CCGTTCAGGCGGTAACGGACGATCATAAGGACCATGATCAGCAGGATGCCGATGAGGGCGGCGCGCACAGAGGTGGACACGGCGTCCTGGCCCAGCGTGGCGGAAACCTTCTCGTAATTTTCCTGTGTCAGTTCCAGCGGCAGGGCGCCGGACTGGATCTTGGCGGCAATGGTGGTGGCCCGGTCTGCGTCACCCAGATTATTGATGACACCGGAACCGTTTGTAATAGCGGTCTGTACGGTGGGAGCGATCAGCTGCACTCCGTCCAGATAGATAGCGATTTGTTTGCCGACGTTGGCGGCAGTGACATCCGCAAAGAGCTTGGAACCTTCATCAGTCAGTTCAAAAGCAATCTGATGATCACCGTCAGCATAATAGTATCTGGCAAGTTTGACCATGTCGCCGGTCATGAATGTTTCACCGGCGGGATTTTTGAACTCCAGTTTGGCGGCGGCGCCGATTAGGTCAAGCACGGTCTCATCCTGCACATCCGGAATTTCCACACGGATATGGTCCGTCCCGACCTTCTGGACGTTCGCTTCGGAATAACCCTTGTCTGTCAGGCGCTGACGGATGATGGACATGGTGCCTTCAATCAGCTCGTCAAAGTCTGCGGTGGAGCCTTCCGGCGCTTTGCCGATATATTCCACATACATGCCTCCGCGGAGATCAAGACCGAGAGACAGCGCTTTATTCTGCTCAGTATACTTCTGGCCGGTAGTGGGATCAGTCTTTTCGACCTTCCAGTTATCGACGTCGGTGGTGGGGATCCAGGAGAGGAGTTTGTTCACTCCCCGGGGGGGCAGACCGTTCAGTCCCGTCACGCCGATCACGCCGGCCGCGATCGTCAGGACGAGCAGCACACACAGCGCGATAACGGCACCGAGTTTGCCGCCGGCGCGCTTATTGCCGGATTTCATGGTAATCGTTTCCTCCTTCGAAACACAGATGAAGATATTATAATCGCCTGACGGTTTTCCGTCAAGCGAAATTCAAGGCACATCAAAGGATTTCAAGGGAACCGGTCAGTTCAGATACATTCCCGGGAAGAGCATGTTTATGCCGAGCACGCTGGCTCCGAAATCTGCTGCGAGGCGCTGCTGCGGCAGGCTTCTGCTCATAATCCTGGTTGTGATCCGCGTGACGCCTTCGGCGGACATGATGGCCATCATCCGGTGGAGCAGGGCTTTGCCCATGCCCTGGTTACGGCTTCCGGGTTCAATATAAATGGCAACCAGTTCACAGTCGCTGCCCTGGCCGGCCATGATAACCTCGCCGATGAGCACGGCGTTGCGGTACAGGCCCAGCGTCATGAAATGCGGCATGCGCTGAAGGGAATTGAGATATTTCATATCGACAAAAGTGATTTCATTCATCTGGAGGCGGTAAATCAGGCTGTTTTGCTCGTCCCAGGTATTCAGCGGTGTCGGCGCCACGGTGCAGCTCATGGGAATACGGCCGTCGCCGAACGGAATCGCCAGCTGCAGGATCTGGTCGGACTCATTGCAGTCAAACCCGTTGTGCAGATAAAAATCCTTCATCTGAATATCATCGGGGGAAATGCTGGTATACAGCCGGCAGCGCATCTGTGGGTTTACGTTCTGCAGGATCCGCGCCCGGGCAACGAGCGCCCCGAAGAGCAGATAGCGGGAGGCCGGATCTCCGGCCAATGAGAAATAAAGATTGACCGGGCAATCCGGATACAATCCGGGCTGAAGCTGATACAGAATGAAACCGTAGCCGGTCTGGGTCCCGAGATCATCGACGGCGTAAAACACATCTTCCGGATTCAGCCCGTTGACAGGCTGCTGGGGATGTACGATCTTCATTACGACAGCTCCTTTCATGAACCTGTATATTATACCGGCTTAGGTATGGGTTGTCAAAATGCTTGCCATGGGGTGAAAATACGGCTATAATAACAATGTTTTCTGTATACGGGAACAACGGGACGAGAGTCTCTGAAGGAGGTTATCGGAATATGGCACAGAATCCTGTGTTTACTATTACAATGAGCGACGGACGGGTGATGAAGGGAGAACTGTATCCCGAGTTTGCGCCGCAGTCGGTTGGCAATTTTACCGCGCTGGCCAACAGCGGGTTCTACGACGGCCTGATTTTTCACCGGGTGATCCCCGGCTTCATGATTCAGGGCGGTGATCCCAAAGGCATCGGTATCGGCGGCCCCGGGTACTGCATCAAAGGCGAGTTTGCTTCCAATGGCGTGACGAATCCGCTGAAACATACATACGGGGTTCTGAGCATGGCGCGCAGTATGATGCCTGATTCAGCCGGAAGCCAGTTTTTCATTATGACCAGCGACAGCCCCCATCTGGACGGCGAGTATGCTGCCTTCGGCAAAGTGCTGGAAGGGATGGATGTGGCGGAGGATATCGTAAAAGCTCAGCGGGATGCCTCCGACAAACCGCTTCAGCCCCAGGTGATGGCTTCTGTCCGCGTGGATACCTTCGGACAGACCTATCCCTTCGAGCAGATCTGAGGAGAACCATACGGCGCGGAAAGGGCGGGACCCTTTCTGCGCTTTTCACTTTTATCGTTATGATTGTCAGAGGGATGAAATATGGAGAAACAGAAAATCACCGTAACGGTAGCCGGAAAGAATTATACGCTGGTATCAGGCGATCCGCCGGAATATGTGAGACGTGTAGCGTCATTTGTAGACCGGAAACTGAGTGAGACAGCGGCAGTGACGAATCTGCCGTCCGGCCAGGCTGCGGTGCTGACCTGTTTTAACCTGGCGGAAGACTTGCTGAAGGCCCAGGATGAGAACATGCTCCTGAGAAAACAGATGGAACAGCTGGCCAGAACGAACAAGGCGATCAGGTAAGCGGAGGAATGGGGATGGAGATTCTGGCTCCGGCGGGGAACCAGGCAGCACTGGAAAGAGCGGAAGCAGCCGGCGCGGACGCTGTTTATCTGGGCTATTCCGCTTTCAGCGCCCGCGCGGGTGCCGGCAATTTTGACCGCCGGGAACTGGAGGAAGCCATTCGTTATGCGCATCTGCGGCATATGCGGGTCTATGTGACAGTGAACACTCTGGTGAAGGATGATGAACTGCCGGAAGTGGCAGATGTACTGCGGATGCTGCGCGACCTGAAAGCAGACGCGGTGCTGGTACAGGATCTCGGTGTCCTGCGCATTGCCCGAAGGCTCTTCCCGGATCTGGTGATTCATGCCAGCACGCAGATGGCTGTCCATAACCGTACCGGTGTGGAATGGTGTGCGAAACAGGGCATCCGCCGGGTTGTGCTTGCCAGGGAATGTTCATTGGATGAGATCCGCAGATGCGCTGAAACCGGAACAGAGATAGAAGTTTTCGCCCATGGCGCCCAATGTGTGGCGGTCAGCGGATTGTGCCTGTTTTCCAGCATGCTTGGCGAACGGAGCGGAAACCGCGGACGCTGTGCCCAGCCCTGCCGCATGGAATATATTTTCCGCGGAAAGCGCGGCGCGTGGCTCAGCCCCCGGGACGTGTGCCTGCGGGATGAACTGCCGAAGCTGCAGGAGGCCGGCGTCGCTTCCCTGAAGATTGAAGGGCGGCTGAAACGGCCTGAATATGTGGCTGTGGTGACAGACAGTTACCGGAAGGGACTGGACAGCCTGAACCGCTGCCGATTCCGGACAGCTGACGGTGAAGAGACCGAAGCCCTGCTTCAGATCTTTAACCGCGGCGGTTTTATGAAAGGTTATGCGCTGGGCTGTGAGGACGCCGGTGTCATCGAATCCGGGTGGGTCAACCATCGGGGAGTCCGGATCGGCCGGATTGCCGCGGCTGACGGAAAGATCGTACGGCTGGTATTGGAAAAGGACCTTCATACAGGGGATGGGCTGGCGGTCCGCGGAAAGCATGAGGAAATCACCCTGTCCTATTTCGGGGCGGAGATGAAGGCCGGCGAAACGGCATTGCTGCGGCTCCGGCCGGGAACCAAAGCGAATGCCGGGGATGAGGTATACCGCCTGACAGACATGAAACAGCTTGCTGCCGCAGGCGCGTTGAAAAGCAGGACAATCCCGGTTGATTTTTATCTGCGGGCAATGCCCGGCGAAGCGCTCAGGCTGACCGCAACAGACGGGGAAAGCTGGGTGACGGTAACCGGCGGGACGGTCACAGCGGCGAAAACCCGGGCCGCGGCAGCGGAAGAACTGGTCCGGAATCTGAAAAAGACAGGGGAAACCGCTTTTGTTCCCGGCATGGTGCAGGCGGAAACAGAGGGCGCTTTTGTACCGGTATCTGCTGTGAACGCGATCCGGAGGGAAGCCCTGGAGAAACTGGCAGAAGTACGAATCAAAGCATTTGAGGATAACATTTCGGCAGAAGGCGAATACCCGGAGGAAAAGCGCCGGGCTGCTGACCTGCCGGCTGTGGCATATGTCCGTAAAACCGGGCAGGCGGATGCGGCCCGGGCGGCAGGAATGCGGGTGGTTTTCTGCCCGGAGGATTACCGGAAGGAAGCCTTGCAGGCGCTGAAGGCAAAGTGGATCAGGGGAGACTGGCTGGCACTGCCGGACGTTTGCGGGGAAGATACACTGCGTATGCTGCTGAGCTTTGCGGAGGAAATGCGGGATGTGCTCGGCGGTATCGTGCTGGGTTCAGTGGGACAATTAGGCGCAGCATGGCCTGTTCCGGTCGGTGCGGGACCAGCTGTTCCTGTCATGAACCGCCAGGCGGCATCGCTGCTGTTTGAGGCGGGATGTGTCTTTGTCACAGCGTCTCCGGAGCTGACAGGGCAGGAGCTGAAAGCTTTGATAAAGGATGAGCCGGCGATGATGGTAACGGTTTACGGGCGCACACGGCTGATGCTGCTGCACCACTGCCCTGCACGGACTGCGCTGGGCCTGAAAAGGGGGCACAGGGACTGCAGGATGTGCGATGATCATCATCCGGAGGCTTTAAAGGATCAGGTGCTGGAGGATCGGAAAGGATACAGGTTTCCGTTGCTGCGGCAGCGGCTGCCGGAAGGGTGTCTGGTGGAACTGATGAACGCTTTTCCGACGGATAACCTGGATAAGGATATTCCGAACAGGAGTATGATACTGACGACTGAAACACCAGATGAGACGCAGAACGTGTTAAAAGCCTTTACGGAACACTGCAGAACTGAAGGTGAGACCACCTCAGGACACTGGAAGAGAGCGGTTGAATAAAAGATGATGAAAGAGAAAACACTGCGGGTCCTGGAGTTTACCAAGATCTGTGAGATGCTTGCGGAAAACGCGCTGACAGAGGCCGGCGCTGATAAGTGCCGGAAACTGGAGCCCTTCTGCGATCTGCATGAGGCGGAAGCCGCGCAGGCAGAGACGGAGGAAGCTGCGGTGATTCTGCAGTATTCCGGCGGGCACCCGATGATTGCCTTCCCGGATATCCGCCCGGCGTTGATGATCTGTGAAAAGGGCGGGAGCCTGAGCGCGGGGATGCTGCTGAGCGTTGCGGAACTGCTGCGGGCCAGCCGGGCCGGGCGGGATGCGCTGGTGACGGACCGGGAGAATACCCCGATCCTCAAGGCAAAGGCAGAAGGCCTGTTTACGGCACGAAATATTGAAAAGGACATCACGGACGCGATTATTTCCGCGGACGAAATTGCTGACCGGGCAAGCTCTGAACTGATGAATATCCGGCGGCACCTGCGCGGCGCGCAGGACCGTATCCGGGACAAACTGAACCAGATGATCCACTCTGCTGCGCTGCAGAAAGCCCTGCAGGATCCGATTATCACGGTCAGGAACAACCGGTATGTGCTGCCTGTGCGCGCGGAATTCCGCTCCAGCGTGCCGGGTTTGGTTCACGACCAGTCTTCCTCAGGGGCAACGCTGTTTATCGAACCCATGGCCGCGGTGGAAATGGGCAATGAGCTGAAACAGTGGGAACTGAAGGAACAGCAGGAGATTGAGCGTATCCTGGCTGCGCTGTCCGCCGAGGTGGCGCCTTACGCGAAGAACCTGGCGGAGACGGAGGAACTGCTGGCGGAGCTGGATTTCATCTTTGCCAAGGGGTTGCTGAGCCGCAGGCTGGTGTGCGTCAGTCCGAAGCTGAACAGTGCAGGACGGCTGAAGATCATCCGGGGACGCCACCCGCTGATCGAGCCGGAAAAGGTGGTGCCGTCCACCCTCTGGATGGGGGAGGAGTTTAATACGCTGGTGATCACCGGGCCGAACACCGGCGGCAAAACCGTGACGCTGAAAACCGTGGGGCTGTTTACCCTGATGGCCCAGGCCGGGCTGCAAATCCCGGCGGACCTGGGTACGGAGCTGGCTGTGTTTGAACAGGTGTTTGCGGACATCGGGGACGAGCAGAGCATCGAACAGAGCCTGTCCACATTCTCCGGGCATATGACAAATATTGTGGAGATCATGCGCGAGGTGACGCCGCGGGACCTGGTGCTGTTTGACGAACTGGGCGCGGGTACGGACCCGACCGAGGGAGCGGCGCTGGCCCAGAGCATCCTGACGCGGCTGCTGCACATCGGCGTACGGACGCTGGCGACGACCCACTACAGCGAACTGAAAGCCTTTGCCCTGACGACCAGAGGCGTGGAAAACGCTTCCGTGGAGTTTGACGTGGAAACCCTGCGGCCGACCTACCGCCTGTCCATCGGTGTGCCCGGCAAGAGTAACGCTTTTGAAATCAGCCGGCGGCTGGGCCTGCCCGAAAACCTGATCGATGCGGCGCGCAAACTCCTGAGCGGGAACGCCATTCGGTTTGAGGACGTCATTGCAAACGCGGAATATCATCGGCAGGTGGCGGAAAAAGAACGGCAGCTGGCCGAGGAAGCCGGGAGGGAAACACTGCGGCTTCGCAACGAGGCGGAGCAGCTGCGTCGGGAAATGGAGCAGAAACGGGAACAGTCCATGCGTAAAGCCCGGGAAGACGCGAAGCATATTGTGGACCAGGCACGGCAGGAAAGCGAGAGTGTGATTGCCGAACTGAAGAGGATGAAGAAGAACGCGGCGCAGGACGCGAACGGCGTCAACGAGCTGAGGCGCCGGCTTGAAAAAGAGAGCGATGCGCTTGCGGAAGGTTTGGGGCAGGCGCCTTCCGATGACGGAAAAGCACCGGATACCGTGAAACCGGGAGATCAGGTGAAAATCCTGTCCATCGGCGCGGAGGGTACCGTGCTTGAACCGCCGGACGGGAAGGGAGATGTCCAGCTGCAGGCGGGGGCGATGAAGTTCAAGGCGCCGATTTCCCAGCTTCGCCTGATCAGGCAGGCTCCGGTGCAGGAAAAGACCACAGTGAAGGCGAAAACAGGGGTTATGACCCGGACAGTGAAATCGGAATGTGACGTGCGGGGCATGAACCTGGAGGAAGCGCTGAACGCGGTGAGCCTCTATCTGGATGAGGCGGTGCTGGCCGGATTGAATGAGGTATATGTGATCCACGGAAAGGGGACCGGCATTTTGCGCAGCGGAATTCAGCAGGATCTGCGGAAAAACAGGCATGTAAAAAGCTTTCGCCGCGGTATGTACGGTGAAGGCGAAGACGGAGTTACGGTAGTTACGCTCAAATGACGAAAAAAGACGGAACATGATCCATCATGAAATGGGAATGATGAATGGAAGATTGGATTCCGTCAGGAGGGAAAGCATGAAAGACAAGCCCAGTATTCTCGTGGTGGATGATGATCCGAGCATCAGCCAGCTGGAACAGGTGTATCTGAAAAATGACGGATATGAGGTGCGTGCCGCGGCAGACGGCACGGCCGCTGTTGAGGCTTTTCGGAAGCTTCCGCCGGATCTGATTTTGCTGGACGTGATGCTGCCGGGTATGGACGGGTATGAAGTGCTCAAGACTGTGCGGAAAAGCAGCAGTATCCCGGTGATTATGGTCACGGCCCGGGGTGAGACTTTTGATAAGGTGCTCTGCCTCGAATTGGGTGCCGATGATTATATCGTCAAGCCTTTTGACGGCAAGGAACTGCTTGCGCGGGTGAAGGCGGTGCTTCGTCGGAGCCGGGGCGGTGAGGAAGATAAGGCGAACGAACTGTCCTTCCCGGGACTGACAGTCAGCCTGGCGGAATATGACGTACACTATGAAGGCAAAAAGCTGGAGATGCCCCCGAAGGAGCTGGAGGTACTCTATTTCCTGGCATCCCATCCGAACCAGGTGTTTACCCGGGAACAGCTACTCAGCCAGGTCTGGGGTTTTGAGTTCTTCGGGGACAGCCGGACTGTGGATGTACATATCAAGCGCCTGCGGGAAAAGCTCACGGACAGCGAGAAGTACGGCTGGAGCCTGTATACGGTCCGCGGGATCGGGTATAAGTTCTCCACGGATCTGTAAGAGCGAGAGGTGATCGTATGTTTGCGCGGATCATGGCGATGGTTCTGGCGGTGATCCTGCTGACGACCGTCGGCTTGTCTGTGGTGTGGTGGATCACGCTGCGGAATCAGCAGATTGACTCCCGCCTGGACTATCTGTATGACGCCGCGGAGGAGATTGCCCGCATGGCGGCGGATTTGTCCGGCGTTACGCTGGAGGATTCGCTCAAGGACCGGGAAACGGAAAGCCGGACGCTGACCTACATGAACGAAAAGGCGGAAAAGATCGACAAGGAGTTCGGCGCCTTTATCGCGGTGATGGACCGGAACACAAACGTGATGACCAACGCACAGTCGGTGTATGAAGAAGACCCTGAATTTGTGGCTGACCTGTTGGACGATGAGACCATTGATGATGCTTTCGAACGGATCCTGCAGGGCGAAAACATCGTTGTCCGGTCTGTGAGCGGCGGATCGCCGGCCTTTACCGTGGGCGTGCCCTATGAGAGGGACGGAAAGGTTGCAGGCGCTGTGTTTATCCGTACCAAGGCGCAGCGGATCGAAGGCGGACTGGGAAAGACAGTCTGGCATCTTGCGCTGCTGGCGGGAGTAATCCTGCTGCTGTCGGGCGTTGCGGTGTTCGTGTTTGTCCGCAGGCGGCTGCAGCCCCTGCACCAGCTGGAAAATGCTTCAGCCGCGATTGCCGAGGGTGACTTTTCCGTGCAGGTGGACGAGAAGAAAGGCGACAAGGAACTGCGGGCGCTGAGCAAAGCCTTCAATACGATGACGAAGAAGCTGCGGGGCGTGGAGGAAAGCCGCAAGGAATTTGTGGCCAATGTAAGCCATGAACTGCGCAGTCCGATCACAAGCATCCGCGGCTTTGCCGAGGGCATGGCGGACGGCGTGATCCCGGCGGAGGACCAGCCGAAATACCTGCGCCTGGTGGCCAACGAGAGCAAACGCCTCAGCGGCCTGATCGAAGACCTGCTGGCCCTGAGCCGGCTGGAGCGGGATGACGCCCAGCTGAACATGACCGACTTTGATATCAACGAGATGCTCCGGCGGGCGGTCATCCGGCGGATGAACGACCTAGACAGGAAAAAGATTGAGATCGACTGCGATTTTGAGGAAGAGAATTGCCCTGTGCACGCGGACAGCGACCGGATCGAGCAGGTGGTGATCAACCTGCTGGACAATGCGATCAAGTTTACGCCGGAGGGCGGAACGATTGCCCTGAAGTCCGCCGTGAAAAACAATATCGTGGAGGTTACCGTGCAGGACAGCGGCTGCGGCGTGCCGCCGGAGGACCGTGACAAGGTTTTCGACCGGTTCTTTACGGCGGACCGGGCGCATACCGCGGGCAAAGGAACCGGCCTGGGCCTGAGTATCTCCAAACGGATTATGGAAATGCACGGACAGGACATTCGCCTGCTGGAAACGGAATCCGGCGCGGCGTTCCGGTTTACGCTGGAGCGTGCCGGAAACAGGGAAGATACTTGACGGATGAACAAAAAAATGTATTATCAGACGTGAGCATCAGGGCGATATACAGCGAGAGGAGGGCAAACCTTGGAAAAACATCTGTTTCTGATCGGCATGCAGGGCTGCGGAAAAAGCAGCCTGGGCAAGCGGACGGCCAAGGAAACCGGCATTCCTTTCGCGGATACGGACGCGATTGTGGCCCAGAGTGCCGGCGGCACCGTGAACGAGTTTTTTGAAAAGTACGGTGAGGAAACTTTCCGCCGGGCGGAAACCAATGCCCTTGCCGCACTGACCCGCGCCCGGCCGATGATTATATCTACCGGCGGCGGAACGGTCATGAACCCGATTAACCGGCATATTATGCGGACATGGGGAACTATTGTGCTGATCGACAGGCCGCTGGAAGATATTCTGAGTGATATCAAGCTGGATCGCCGTCCTACCCTGAACGATCTGGAGGAAGTGAAAAAGGTGTACCAGGAAAGAATCCCGGTATATCGCGCCCTGGCGGATATTACGATGACCAACGACAAAGGATATCATATGGCGGTATACATCCTTACCCGGCTGGTCCGGGAACGGCTGTGAGCGCGGAGGGCAGGAGACAGATGATGGAGTATCAGTTTGAACTGGTTGGCAAGATTGGCAGCATGGCACTGATCCGGCAGGAAGACAAAGACATCGATTATAATATTTTTTCCCGGATCGGAGCGGAACTGAGACCCGGAATGATATGGGTTACCAGCGGCGCAACGGAGATCGGCCGGCTGGATTATATCAAGCGGACCGGATGCGAACTGAGCGGAGATCCGGATCAGGATAAAGCAGATTATGCTTCCCAGGGCCAGACAATCCTTATGCAGAACTACCGGCAGTTTGTTGCGCCCGAATACGGCATCCGCCAGATTCTGGTGGAACATACCCATTTCAATGATCCTGAAAAGTGCGAGCATATCCGTCAGCTGCTGGTGCGTGCGGCGCGGCAGAAGACCATTCCGATTGTCAATTACAATGACCCGGTGTCCGATGAGGAAAACAGGAAGATGGAGCTGGCGGCCCGCCGGGAAAAAGGCGAAGAAGTTCATGAATGTGTGGACAATGATGAGACCGCTGCCTTGATCGCAGGACTGGTGAAAGCGAAGACGCTTGTACTGATGACCTCCACGGAGGGGATCTATCAGGACCGGCGGGATCCGTCGACGCTGGTACGGGATGTAGTCGGAAAGACTTATGAAGAAGTTGAGCGCCAGGTGCGGGAACTGCAGAATGCATGCGTCGGCGCGAGCCGGGCAGGTGCCAATGGTGCCCGTGCAAAACTGGAATATGCCCTGAGCTGTGTGCGGGGCGGAACGACGGTGATTATCGGGCACGCCCGTCACCGCCTGAGCGATCTGAAAGAGGGACGGGTACCTTGTACCCGAATTGGTGTGGAAAGATGAATGTTAACCCGGAACTGCAGCAGGCGGTACAGTTCTTTACACGGGAAAAAGGAATCATGAGCTGCCTGCTGCTTGTGTGCGGAGCAGGCGGACGAACGGAAACGGCCCTGGATGGAGACGCTGCCGAAAACAGCGTGTTTGATCTGGCCAGCTTGACGAAACTGTTCACCGGCCTTTGCGCAATGAAGCTGAAGGAAGAAGGCCTGCTGGATTTCAGCAGGCCTGTTTTTTCTTATGATCCCCGCTTTAAAGCCCTGAAGGATGTGACCGTGGAGGAACTGATGGGCTTTGCTGTTGAACTGCGTACACCGGGGAGAATAGATGCCTGCACGTCGCGGGAAGAAGCGCTGGACTGTCTTTTTGGAACCTGTTCCGTTGGTGCGCCAAAAGGCCGCGCCTATTCGGATATTCCTTCGATGGTAATGAAATATGTAATGGAGGCTGCGGCGGGCACGTCGTTTATGAACTGCGTCAGGAAGATCATTCTGGAGCCGGCAGGCATGCGGGAGACATGGGCGCTTGTACCGGGGGAACGACTGAAAGACTGCCAGAGTTATGACCGTGAATACCGGATTGACGGTGAAAAATGGATCTGCCGAACTGGCCTGGAGCCGGGTGTGCCCCATGATCCGAAGGCAGCGGTGATCCAGGCGGGAACCGAGGACCTTTGCGGCCATGCAGGATTGTTTTCCACGGCGGCGGACATGACTTGCTTCTGCCGGGCTGTACTGGAGGAAAAACTGGTCAGCGCTGCTTCTTTACGGGAGATGGCGGTGAACCGGACCGGCCGCCTGAAACCGGATGGCACATATACCCAGTATCTCGGTTACCAGTGCTATGTACGCCATCCGGACCAGTATTTCTCTGAAATCCCGCGCTATATGGGACTGCAGGCTTTCGGCAACGCCGGCTTCACGGGAAATCACCTGTCTGTGGATCCGGAACATGGCTTATTCTCCTTTTTCCTGGGCAATCGGGTGAAGGATCGGCTGACATATCTCCTGCCGGAGGAAGGGAAGGCCTTTGCTGATTACGGGATCAACCCGGACGGCAGCGGTCAGATTGTCTGGAAGGATGGCAAAACCATTTCATCATCTGTGAAATATGTGCATCAGAAGGATGAGCATCTGCATAAAGTGATTGCAAAAGTTCTCGGACTTAACGAAATAGAGGTCTCCGGATATCATTGAAAAATGTCTTGAACTGGCACGGGGGTTATGCTATACTTAATAGGTCAAAGAAAGTCAGAACTCGATGACCCTTTGACGAAGGGAGGGTTCGTGATGCGGTTAAGCGATTCGATAGAGCAGTTTATCAAGGATCTGCTGAACCAGGAGTCTGCAGAGGTCGAACTGAAGCGGAATGAACTGGCGGAATACTTTGGCTGTGCGCCAAGCCAGATTAATTATGTGCTGGCGACCCGGTTTTCTCCGGATCATGGATATCTGACAGAGAGCCGCAGAGGCGGCGGGGGATATATCCGGATTGTCCGGGTGGTGGAGAGCGGTTCACAGCGGCTGATGTATCTGGTGAACGACAGGATCGGCGACAGTCTGTCAGAGGAAGAATGTGTACGGCTGATCAGTCAGCTGAAGGATCAGCGGATGATTACGCCGGATGAAGCGGCCCTGATGGCTTCCTCAGTCAGTACCCGGGCCTTGAGTGTTCCCGTACCGGATGCGTTGAAGAATGCCATGCGGGCGAAGATGATGAAATCCATGCTGATGACAATCGCAGCCAGAAACCGGGCATAACGGGCTGCGTGGATTGTACCGGCCTGTTTGGAAATGAAAGAAGGTGGCAAAAGTGCTGTGCGAAGAATGTCATGTAAATGAAGCGAATTTTACGGTTTCCGTGGTGACAGGAGAAGAAACTTCGGTCCGCCATCTGTGCGCTGACTGTATGAGCCGGATGAATGCGGATCTGGTAAAGGGGAATGTCCGGAGCTTACTGAGTACGGTACTCAATGCCATCCGGGCGACAGCGGAGGAAAGCGAGAACAGAAAGGAATTTTCAATGCCGATTTTCGGACGTTTTACCCAGCAGGCACAGCAGACGCTGATGCTGGCCCAGAAAATTGCTTCAGAACTGCAGCAGCCTTATGTAGGTACGGAGCATATTTTGCTGGCGCTGCTGAAGACAGGGGCCTCGGTACCGGAGGCTGTGTCTGCTCGGATGGGTTATGATGCTGTAATCAGGGAACTGCAGGAACATCTGAAGGAAATCAACAGTCCGGATGAACCCAGGAATACCCGGATTGAATTAAGCCCCCGGGCGAAGAAAACCCTGGAAAACAGCGTGCTGGAGTCTCATAAGCTCGGGCAGAATTATGTGACTGTGGAACATATCTGGCTGGCGCTGCTCGGTAACGACGACGGAGTAGCAGGCGGCTTGTTCCGCAAGGCAGGGGTTGATCTGTCCGGCGCGCGGGAGCAGATTCTGCGTCAGATGCGCGAGAATGCCGGCGGAGAAGGACAGGCCCGCGGGATTCCCGGCTTCGTGCCTTTCACACCGGCGAAGGGCCGCACAGGAAACAACAATGAAAAGAGCCTGCTGGAACGCTTCAGCCGGGATCTGACCGCATGCGCTGAAAAAAATGAACTGGATCCGGTCATCGGCCGGGAGACAGAAATCCAGAGGATCATTCAGATCCTGATCCGCCGGACGAAGAATAATCCTGTCCTGATCGGCGAACCGGGTGTAGGTAAGAGCGCTGTAGCGGAAGGCCTGGCCCAGCGTATTGTGCAGGGAAATGTGCCTGAGCTGCTGCTGGGTAAGCGCGTAATGAGCTTGGATATCGGCAGTATGGTTGCGGGTACCAAATATCGTGGCGAGTTTGAGGAACGCCTGAAAAACGTAATGGATGAGTTGCACAAAGCAGGGAATATTTTGCTGTTTATCGATGAGATTCATACGATTATCGGCGCCGGTGCCACGGAGGGAAGCCTGGACGCGGCGAATATCCTGAAGCCTGCATTGTCCAGGGGCGAGATTCAGTGTATCGGAGCAACAACGCTCGACGAGTATCGTAAGCATATTGAAAAGGATGCGGCGCTGGAACGGCGGTTCCAGCCTGTGATGGTCGGCGAACCGACAGCAGAGGAGACCCTGTCGATTCTCTATGGGCTGCGGGACCGCTATGAAGCACACCACAAGGTGAGGATCACAGATGAGGCACTGGCTGCAGCAGTCAAATTATCTGACCGGTATATTCCCGACCGCTTCCTGCCGGATAAAGCCATTGACCTGATGGATGAGGCGGCGAGCCGTGTGAGGATCCAGGCATGTACCGCTCCGGCGGACGTGCGGGAACAGGAAAAACGGCTGGAAGCCGTGCAGATCGAGAAGAAAGAAGCGATCTCCCATCAGGATTTCGAAAAGGCAGCGGCTTTGCGGGATCAGGAACGGAACCTGAATCGGGAGATTGAGGAAAAGCGTGCGGAATGGAACCGTGCCCAGAGTACTACCCGGGATACGGTGACAGAGGACGATATTGCCCAGGTGGTTTCGCAATGGACAGGAATTCCTGTTTCACGTATGACAGAACAGGAAGCCCAGCGTCTGGTAAAGCTGGAAGAGACGCTGCACAAGCGGCTTGTCGGCCAGGAGGAAGCTGTCAGTGCTGTGGCAAGGGCTATCCGCCGTGCGCGTGCCGGCCTGAAGGATCCGAAACGGCCTATCGGCAGTTTTATCTTCCTGGGACCGACAGGGGTGGGCAAAACAGAACTGTGCCGTGCCCTGGGAGAGGCAATGTTCGGCGATGAAGATTCCGTGATCCGGCTTGATATGTCTGAATATATGGAGAAGCACACTGTCTCACGCCTGATGGGATCCCCGCCTGGATATGTGGGCTATGAGGAGGGTGGACAGCTGACTGAAGCTGTGAGGCGCAAGCCTTACAGTGTGGTCTTGCTGGATGAGGTGGAAAAAGCCCATCCGGATGTGTTCAATATTCTGCTGCAGATCCTTGAGGACGGGCGGCTGACCGACAATACAGGCCGCGTGGTTTCCTTCAAGAATACGATTCTGGTCATGACTTCCAATGCCGGTGCACATGTGATCGGCAACGGCAGGACGATGGGCTTCGGATCTTCCCAGAAGGGGGAAGCCCGGGACTATGAGGCCATGAAGGAATCCGTGATGAAGGAAGTTAAGGAGCTCTTCCGTCCTGAGTTTATCAACCGGGTGGATGAACTGATTGTATTCCATGCGCTCAGCCAGGAAGAAATCCTGAAAATCACAGACATGATGCTCAGACAGGTGGCAGACCGCCTTGAGGAGCAGGAGATCCTCCTGACCTGGGATGAGAAGGTAACAGAAAAACTGGCGAAAGAAGGATATGATCCAAAATTCGGCGCTCGGCCTCTGAGACGGCTGATTCAGCGTACTGTTGAGGATACGATGAGCGAAGAATTGCTCAAAGGCAATGTGCAGCTTGGGCAGGAGATCCGCCTGAAAGTGAAAAACGATCAGATTGTCCCGGTTACAGCGAAGAAAAAAACAAAGAAAGCCGGGAAAACGGAGACAGCAGCGATACCGGAAGGAGAGGAGGATCCCGTTGGCTAAACTCTACTTTCGTTATGGAGCTATGGGTTCCAGCAAAACCGCGAATGCCATTATGGTCCAGTACAACTACGGCGAAAGGCACCAGAAGGTGCTGATGGTAAAACCACAGCTGGAAAACCGGGACGGCGAGCGGATTATCAGGTCGCGTATGGGGCTGCAGACAGAATGTGTGTTTGCGGAGGAACTGGAACAGATCGACCTCCGGCAGTACGACTGCATCATTGTGGATGAAGCGCAGTTCCTGACCAAGGCGCAGGTGGAATTCCTGGTGTACGTTGTGGACGACCTGAATATACCGGTGATTGCCTACGGCCTGCGAGCGGATTTCAAGGGGAATTTCTTTGAAGGCAGTAAGTGGCTGATGGCCTGGGCGGACACGATTGAAGAAGTGAAAACTATCTGCTGGTGCGGCAAAAAGGCCACGTGCAACGCCCGCGTGATTGACGGAAAGGTCGCCCGCGAAGGCGAGCAGATCGTGCTGGGCGGCAATGAAAGCTACGTCTCCCTCTGCCGGAAGCACTGGCGGAACGGAAAGCTCGGACCGGATCAATCATCATAATGATAAAACCCCGCCGGAGAATCTGATTATCCGTGGACACTGTCATTATGAATTATGAATGATGAAATATAAATAATAAGGAGGAATCCCTGATGCTGGAGGAACTGAAAAAACAAGTCTATGAAGCGAACATGCTGCTGCCTGCCTATCATCTGGTAACGTTTACCTGGGGCAATGTTTCCGGAATCGACCGCGAAAAAGGGCTGTTTGTCATTAAACCCAGCGGTGTGCCTTATGAGGAACTGAAGCCGGAAGACATGGTGGTCATGGATCTGGAAGGAAACAAGGTCGAAGGCGACCTGAATCCTTCCTCGGATACTCCGACACATGCTGAATTATACCGTCGTTTTAAGGATATCGGCGGTGTAGTGCATACTCATTCCCGCTGGGCCACGATCTGGGCGCAAAGCGGACGTGATATTCCTGCTTATGGTACAACCCATGCGGATTATATCTATGGCAACATTCCCTGCTGCCGTGATCTGACGAAACAGGAAGTGGAGAGCGCTTATGAGCTTGAAACCGGAAAAGTGATTGCAGACCATTTTGAGCAGCAGGGACTGAATCCTAACTATGTACCCTGTGTGCTTGCACGGCATCATGGTCCTTTTGCCTGGGGCAAGGATGCGATGAATGCGGTGCACAATGCTGTGGTGCTCGAAGAGGTCGCGATGATGGCCTGGCATACTGAGGCGCTCCCGCAGGCACAGACCCGGGAGAACCTTCCGGAGTATGTAAAAGAAAAGCATTTTATGCGTAAGCATGGCCCAAACGCTTATTATGGGCAGAAAAAAGGCTGAAGACCCTTGATTTACCAGTATATGGTACACTTTTTCTGTCTTTTTTGTCACAAATGGAGAATATTCTTGCATTTTTGACAAGCCGGTAATATAATGGCGCCGGTTGAATCCTTCGGGTCTGTGGTTGCAAGCCGATGCCAGTCGCAGGCGAAGCGGTCCACGTAATCCGTCCAAAGCGGCGGGGAGCATGGTGCGGTCTAGATGTAAGTCCGTCCGGGATATGATCCCGAGAGAAGCGAGTGAGGGTGCGTGAGGCACAGAGCAGACTTCCAGGCGGCGTGTGTGGGGTCAAAGACCAGGTCAGCCGGAGGAATCGCCTATTATTCTTTATGGGGGTTACCAAACCATGTACGAAGACAAAACGCTGGTATGCAAAGACTGTGGCGCTGAGTTCGTTTTCACTGCCGGTGAACAGGAATTCTATGCCGAAAAAGGATTCCAGAACGAGCCCACCCGCTGCAAGGCCTGCCGCCAGGCGCGCAAGGCCAGCCGTGCTGCCGGCGCTCCGCGTCAGATGTTTGACGCTGTTTGCGCGGAATGCGGAAAGCCCACGCAGGTTCCTTTTGAACCGAAAGAGGATCGTCCCGTATACTGCAGCGAGTGCTTTGCCGCCCGCCGCGGATAAGATCCGAAACGCAAAGAAAAGCCCGGAAGATCATTCTTCCGGGACTTTTTATTTCCCATCAAACCATTTGATTTGTTATATATTGCTGAAAAAGGGCTCGCCTTCTTCTGAACATAATACACCGTCGACAAACTTCAGCGGTGTCGGCTGTGTCAGCATATACTTCAGAATCTCATCCATACGTACGCTTTCCCGGAATGTGACCAGGGAAAAGCTGACACCGTGTTTATGTGCCCGGCCGGTACGGCCGATACGGTGAAGGTAATACTCGTTTTCATTGGGCAGGTCATAGTTGATGACCGCTTCCACGTCATCCACGTCAATGCCGCGTGCGGCAACGTCTGTGGATACAAGGATCGGGAACTTGCCCCGCTTGAAGTCGTTCATGACGATGTTCCGTTTTGCCTGGGGAATATCCCCGTGAAGGCATCGGGCATTGTAACCTTCTTTTACCAGGCGGCTGGTCAGCTTGTCCGTCATGAATTTGGTATTGCAAAAGACCATGATCCGCTGATAGACGTCCGCATCCAGCAGATAGAGCAGGTGATCGGTCTTCTGGTCCTGTTCGGTAGCAATGACATACTGGGTGATCTGAGGCCGGTCTTCCTTTGTGGCTTCCACGGTGATCTCGACCGGATCATGCTGGTATTTCCAGGCAATGGTCAGCACATCCTGGTTTGTCGTCGCGGAGAAAAGAACGAGCTGGCGGTCGCTGGAGGTCGACTCGATGATTTTCGTCACATCCTTGACAAAGCCCATGTTCAGCATTTCATCCGCCTCATCCAGGACCATGGTGTGAACGGCATTCAGGCGGATGTTGCCCCGCTGCATATGGTCCAGCAGCCGGCCCGGAGTGGCGATGACGATCTGGGGCCGGCGTTTCAGGGCTGTGATCTGGCGGGAAATGGATTGGCCTCCGTAAATAACCGCGATTCGTACGCCGTCGATGAACTTGGCCAGTTTCGTCAGTTCCTCACCAATCTGGAGAGCCAGTTCCCGGGTTGGAGCGAGGACGATCTCCTGCACGCGGCTGTCATTGAGCTGTACATACTCCAGCATCGGGATGCCGAAGGCACAGGTTTTACCGGTGCCGGTGGGGGCGATGGCGTTGATATCCTGCCCGTTCATCATCAGGGGTATAGTCTTGGCCTGTACAGTTGAAGGTTCCTGAAAACCCATCTCATGAACAGCCTGGAGGATCTCAGAAGAGAGATCCATGGTTTCAAAAGACGCCTGTGCGCCTGTTTCCTTGGTCAAGAGGGAACTCCTTTCGGTCAGTCGTGATAGGAACGGATTGCTTTAGACAGTTGGTCCGGACATGAAGTGTTCCCTCTGCATGGGATACCTTCCAGCAGGGAGGCTACTTCATCCGCTTTGCGGCCGATGACCATTTTTGCCAGACCCGCTGTGTTACCCTTACAGCCGTTATTGATCCTGCAGGCGGTAATGACCCCGTCATGGATTTCCAGATCGATGGAAGTGGAGCAGGTGCCTTTACAATGATAAGTATACATCAGAGATACCTCCCATTGGCATAAATAAGGAACGCTCCCAACGCTGGGAGCGTTCCGGTTAAACCGAATGATTACTCAATGACCTTCGCCACAACGCCGGAACCAACGGTACGGCCGCCTTCGCGGATAGCGAAGCGCAGTCCCTGCTCCATAGCGATGGGGGTGATCAGGGTGATTTCCATGTCGATGTTGTCA
>Ga0310690_10004585_pt1 | contig 19453 bp, 16 predicted proteins | sample AusTroGonzalo_MG_2_FD_207661 | JGI IMG/M metagenome (GOLD analysis project Ga0310690, IMG submission 207661) | Bovine rumen microbial communities from tropical cattle in Woodstock, Queensland, Australia - Gonzalo_04 (v2) (version 2) | ecosystem: Host-associated > Mammals > Digestive system >...
CCACGGAAATGTCTTTGTATGCTTCCGGCGCTTCTTCGTAGAGCAGTGTTTTGTCGGGGCAGATGACATCCGTCCCAAGTTTGGTCTTCAGCAGGGACTTCATATCATCGTGCTTTGCCCGGACCCGGTCGCGTGTGCTCTGGCGGTTCCATTTGCGGCCTGCACCGTGAGCGAGAGAATGGATGTTTTCTTCCCCGTCGCCCAGCGGAGAAACGAGATAGGTGTATGTCCCGCGCGAACCCGCCACGATTACGGGCTTGCCGGACTCCACGGCACTGGCTCCTTTGCGGTGGATGAACTTGCCTTCGCCAACGGGCAGAATGCTGTTGTGCGTGGTATTCAGGAGTTCGGTCAATTCACACGCCGCCATCCTTGCCAGAGCCTGGGCGATCAGACGACGGTTGAAGCTCGCCCAGTCGATGAGTTCCGCATGTCGGGAGAGGTAAGCGGTTCCGTCCCCGCTTTCCGCATCGACACCCTTGTCTCCATGCGTTGCGGCAAAATCGCGCCACAACGCTTCCCCGTAGGCACGTGAACCGGAATGGACCAGCAGTAGAACGTCATTTTTCCGAATGCCGAGTTTTTCGCAGCCTTCGGCATCTTCGATCTTCTTGACCGACAGGAATTCCGCAAAGTGATTGCCGTGTCCGAGCGTCCCCAACATGGAATCCGGGTCCGAAACAGAGCCCCCCGTTTCGGCGAGGATATTCCGCGCGGCATTCTGAAGATTTTCTTCCGGGGCGGAACCGAGACGGCGCAGCAGTTTGTCCTTCTTGAACTTGTGCAGTGCCAGCCCCGTGGCGAACAGCGTCATGCCGCAGCCGATATCGTTGCCGATGAGGGCGGGATAGATCAGGTCCTGCGTTAGAAACGCCGCGCCCACAGGGACGCCGCGTCCCGGATGCAGATCGGGAAACGCCGCACCCCGCAGGATCCCCGGCAGATCCATCACCCGGTCGAACTGTTCGATTGCCGGACCTTCCAGCCAGGTCTTTTTTCCACAGTAAATATGTGCTTTTTCGTCCATATCGTTTTCTCTTACTTCCTTTCGATTTTGTACGGAAGCCGGGTGTAATCCGGGATCGGCAGATCCTCCGGAATCCCGTCCTCGGACGCGTATTCGCCGAAGACCTCATGGTTGTATGCGCGGATCAGATCTTTCCAAAGTTTGCAATCATCAGCTTTCAGCAGTTCCATAAGATGAACTTTTTCATCTTCGGTCAGAATCCAATCCGGTTTCCGGTCGACGTTTTCATACACCTGATATTCGGGTGAAGTGAATTTGATCCGGATCACCTTGGTCGCTTCCCACCAGATCCATTTGTCATACAGTTTGAAATACCGTTCGGTCGGAGCATCGTTATGAAAATTTCCGCAGACGGAGAAATTCATGCCGTCATCAGGGTTTTCACTCCAGACTTTGCTGGACGTCTCTCCGCTTTCGCCTTCTTCAACAGCATGGCCCCGGTCTGCGATTTCATCCCATTCATCCCAGTAGAAGTAACCATCCTTCGGCCGGATCGCCGCGCGAAACCCCGTATATTTGTTCTTCTCGCCTTTCTCCGGCGTTTCCCGGAAGAACGGAGTGCATTTTTCCGCTTTGCTGTGATAATGTCCGCCCCGGACAACATGCGACTCAAATGCCGGATGCCCAGTGCCGATGCCGACGGGGTCGCGCCATTCATGAACATGCTCGTTTACCCTTTTCAGGTCATCCGGGAACATATTGTACCAGTCATAGCACCATTCCCAGACATTGCCGAGCATGTCATACAGTCCCCATTTGTTCGGCTTCTTCATCCCGCCCGGCCGTGTTTTCGTGTACTTGCCGTACCACGCGATCTCGTCCAGGTCGTATCCGTCTTCGAGACCGGTGCGGCAGGCGTATTCCCACTGTGCTTCGGTCGGCAGGAAAAATTCATACCCCTCCGGCAGTTGACCGCCGAATCTTTCATTCAGTTTCCTACAGAAAGTTCGTGCCTCCTTCCATGTGATGTTTTCGATCGGACGGTTATGACCGCCCTTATATTCGTAGGACTTGTATCCCATCACATACTGCCATTGAATGCGGGTCACGGGAAACTCGCCCAGCCAGAACCGTTTCGAGATCGTGACCTCGTGTTTCGGCTTTTCAGCCCAGCCATACTCGTTGAATTCTTCATCGTCTCCCATGACAAAGGTTCCGGGGGCCACCGGCATGAACGTGATGCTTACCTTATGTCCGAGAGAAAATGTCATTTCATTGTCCATACAATTATCTCCGTGTTTTGCGTTTGGAGATAATATAGTATGGACCGGATGACATCTAATGTCAGCCCCGGTTGACCTTTGCCGTTTTTTTCGCCAGAGTGCAGATCTTTTCCCTCAGCCATTGCGGTTCCAGAACTTCGACATTGCCGCCTTCGCCGAGAACCCAGCGGATCGCTTCCTGCTCGGGAGACGGCGGCAGAACCACGATTAGCGAACCGTCTTCCTGCGGCGTGATGACGAGCTTCTTCGCCTTGCGCTGTTCATAGAGATAGTAGGCGATGTCCTGGGAACACTTGACTTTGATGTTTTCAATTTTCGGATAGTCGAACAGCCCCTCTTTTTCAGTCTGCTGCAGAATGTCTTTTCTGATTTCAAACGTGTATCGGGTGATTTCCGCCTTCTGGATGCGGAAAATCGCCAGAACGATCACCTTGTCATCGGCGAGATTCACACCTTTGACATACCAGTTCCCTTTGTGATATGCCACGATGTGGGGTTCGAAGTCCCGTTCGGACACCTCGCCGGTAGAGCCTTTCTGATAGATGAGATGCAGCACGTGCCGTTCCCGCCATGCCTGAAAGACCGTGCCGAAAATCTCCGGAGGGATGGTAGTTTTGCCGCAGGAGGCGATCAGCAGGGTTTCAATATATGTCTGGTCCAGCAGTTCGGAATTGTTGTCTGCGATACTGTTGTCCACGGCATCCCGGATCTGCTCCCTGACCGGAGAAGGCATGATTTTTCCCGCCAGTTGAGCACCGAGCATGGCGGACATCACCATTTCATCGTCCATGAAGGGGACTTTCAGTTCCCAGTAGGGGTTGGTAAGAAAATACCCGTTGTTTTCCTGCGAAAAGGATATGGGGGCGTCGAAATCCTTCCGGAGCGTATCCAGATCGCGCATGACCGTGCGCTCAGAACAGGACATGTTGAGATTTTCATCCAAGTCCATTTCCCGAAGTTTGCGCGTAAAGGAGGCAGCGTTGGGATAGTTGTTTTTCCGCAGTTCCGCCACGAACCGGATCAGGCGAAGCAGCTGTTTCTTGTTGACAGGCATTGTCTTTACCCTTTCGTTTTTTGATAATATACCGCAAATACGCTGTGATGTCAAACGCGGATGACAAAAAATGTCAGACCGCGCGGATTATACTATGCGCAGAACAACCCGAAAGGAGGAAAATGGAAATTAATTACAACCACCCGGCGTTCGGAGTGTGGCATCTGGCCGAGACACCGATCAAAACCATTCCGTATGGAGCGCTGATCAAATGGTTTGACCAGGTGATCCAGTTCGGATTCCATCTCGGAGGAGGAGAAATTTCGTGGCGCGACGGCGTAATCCGGGCGGAAGATCTGAAGACCGGCCCGAGCGTGTCATGGCACGATAAAAAAAGCGTCTGCGTGTTGGCCCGGAATGGCAAGGCGGTCGTTTTCAGATCGGACTCTATGAAACGAGGCAGGATTTTATTTCGGCGTGTCTCGGCGATAATCTCGCGGCATGGGGCAATTTCCCCGTCTGGATCTTCGACCATTACGGCAAATGTTTCCTGCATCCAATTGCACAGGACTCGGTGTATGAAGAAGGTCTCGATGAAAGAAACATTCGGAAATGAATCGGCTCTGTCATAAAATGGCAGAGGGGTAAATTTATTTTATCTCCCACAGAAAATCGTTCAACATAAATAACCGCATGCCGCGAATAATGGCATGCAAAAAACAGAAAGGAACAAACATGACGGAAAAGGAAAAGAACATCCTGAATCAGGAACTCTGGGCGCTGGTTTCGCTGGTTTTTGAGGCCACAAAACACGACTTCGGGATCATGCAGAAAATGCTTAAGTGCGTTTCGAAGGAGGAAGCCGACGAAATGACTCCGAACAAGCGCAAGGTCATTGAGGAATTGCAGCTTCAGTGGTGCTTTGTGAAAACGCTCCACGAAGACCTCGGCAAGATCGCCGCCAGGATCGGAATGGGGGAAATCGTGCCCGCTGTTCCGGAACTGGTCATCAGCGATGAGCTGTGGGAGGTCGGCAAATCCGGTTCATCGGATGCACTCTATGAAACCACGGACAAAATCAGCGATTTCCAGTCCGCCATCCAGGACTGTGCCTTCAAACTGCAGGAGGCATGTGCATGAGTTCGTTTATGCCATGGCCGAGGCGGACAATCATCTGGAAATGTCCCAGGTGCGGCAGAGTAAAAACTACTGTCGATGGCCCGCCGCCCTGGGTTATGACCTGCATCCCACTTTTCTGGGGCGGGAACACTACGCCGACCTGCAAGAAATGCAAGATCAAAATGGAAAAAAAGACAAGTTTCACGATTTAAGGAAAGGAAGAAAAATGAGCGATTTTGAAGAATTTGTGGATTTTCTCGGAGATGCGACCAAACAGCTTTTCGAAGACATCGAAGATGCGTGGAGTGAACTTAAGACCGATCTGCGAGAGATCGTAACGGTCCGGTATCTTCGTCCCGGCAGTGTGGCATATTGCCGGGCGGACGGCAAAAAGTATTACGGCATCCTCACCGGAACGCAGATCATCTCGCTGGATGCCGAAGGCGAGCCGGATTACATGGATCTGAAAGATTTTCTGGAACTGCACGATGCGGAAAAAATCAAGGTCGCAGGGAAGAACAGGATCGCTGTCGGCTCGCACGAGGTGGATTTCGCCGCTCGGATGGCCGTGGAAGAGGAGCGTTTTCCTTCCACAAAAACCTTTGTTCTGAAATGCCTTGACGTGGCAGATGCTTCCGGCGTGGACGAGGCGCTGGAAAAGAAGTTCGGCTCCTTCGAATGGCTGACTTACGATCTGCCGGAAGAAACCGACGAAGACGACGGCACGGAAGCAATCGGGAAAGAATCGGCTGAATGAACAGCTTTCTGTCGCAGATTCTTGCCATGACATCACACCCGGCTGCAAGAGTCGTCCGGCGCAAGCCTCAGGCTCCACCCGTCGGGACGGATTGGCTTGCTCTGGCGAAATCGCCGCCCGACCGGACCCGCACGGTGTATGATCCGACCGCTACGGAGCTGGTTTTGAAGAAAACCGATGTACTTGCACACGGCGGTGAAGGCGTGATTTACAGGTTTGCGAAAAATCCTGCCTTCCTGATCAAAGTCTGCAAAGACGACACGCTGCGAGACGCCCGGAAACTCGCCGCTTTCCGCGACCGCCTGAATGCGATGCTGGCGCTGGATGAGTGCCGCAATGCAACCTTCCTCGCGTGGCCGCTGATGCCGGTTTTCGATGGGGACAAGCACGTCATCGGCTTTGTGATGCGGAAGACCTCCGGACGGACGCTGCGGGCACTGTACGCGCCGTGTCAGGTCAGACGGTTCTTCCCCGGCTGGGACCGGCTGAGTGTGACAAAGGTCGCTCTGAACCTGGTCAACGCCGTTCAGATGCTGGCACGTCACCGGGTTCTGGTCAATGACTTCAATCCGGACAACTTCCTCATCGATCCCTTCGGGCAGGTCCGGCTGATCGACTGCGACAGTTTCCAGATCCCCGGCGCGGGCGAGAATCAGAATACGTTTCTCACCCGGACCTTCACGCCGGAATACACCGCCCCCGAACTGCTGTTCCACCCGGAGCTCTTCAACCGGGAGCGGACGCCGGAACAGGTGCGGTTCAGCCTCGCCGTGGTGGTCTACATGATCCTCATGAGCGGTCTGCATCCCTACGCCCAGTGCGGCGGCTCCGATCCGGTCGAGAACCTCAAATCCGGCAAATGTCCGCTCGCCCGCAGGGACGGCGTCCGTCTGCCTGTTGGATGGTACAAATCCGTGAGCTGGCTCACGCCGGGATTGAAACATCTTTTCATCCGGATGTTTGTGGACGGCCATCACGAACCACTGAAGCGTCCCATGCTCAGTGAACTCAAAAACGAACTCGAAAATTTTATTGAAGTCATGCGTAAAAGCAAAAACAAAAACCAAAGGGCAATCCTGCCCGAAAAAGTCAAACGAAAGGAAAAAACAACATGAACGACTACGCAGAAGAAACCGCCCTCGATGTCACCAATCCCGCTCCCCGCTGTCCCGTCATCCTGATGCTGGATGTCTCCGGCAGTATGTCCGGCGCACCGCTGCGCGAACTCAAAGAGGGACTGACGCAGTTCCTGCGCGAGACCAGCGATGACGAGACCGCCAGCATGAGCGTGGAACTGGAAGTCATCACCTTTGGCGGCAATGCCGAGATCGCCGCGCCGTTCGCGCCCGTGAACGTGGTCAACGACAATCCGCCCGAACTCGATGCCAACGGCTCCACCCCGCTTGGCGAAGCCATCCGCCTCGCCGATTCCGAGCTTAAAGCCCGCCGCCGTCTCTACAAGAGCAAAGGCATCTCCAGCTACAAACCCTGGATTATCCTTATGACCGACGGCTGCCCCAATGACGACTGGAAAAGCGCCGCCGCTTCCATGAAGCAGCTCGGCGAGGAGAAACGACTGCAATACATCGGCATCGGCATCGGAGATGAGGCGGATTTCGACACTCTGCGCGAGATCCTGCCCGAACATCCCGGCCCTGTCAAACTCAAGGGACTGTGCTTCAAGGAATTCTTCAAGTGGCTGACCGATTCCCTCAAGAGCGTATCCGCAAGTTCCGTGGCGCAGCAGGACGCCGTGGTTCTCGGCAACGTCAATTCCTGGGCTGACCTCGCCGGAACGCCGGTCGCCGAGGAGGAAAAATGAACTTATTCCGGGGATTCGCTGTATCGGTTCCCGGCAACGGACACATCCGCAGGGAAATTCCCTGCCAGGATGCGTCCGGCGTTTGGCTCTCGCCGCGTCCGTGCATGATCGTGTGCGATGGACGCGGCAGCGCCCGCTACTCGCATTTTGGCGCACAGGCGGGGGTGAAAGCCTTCCGCAGTCAGTGCGCCGTGATGGACGGCCTGCTTTTCTCCATTTTGGACTGCGAGCGCTGGAACGACCGCCGCTGGTTCCGTTTCTGCAATATCATGATCCGCACGGTCTGTCAGCAGAAGATCGAGCTGGCGGAAAAATTTCAGTGCCCGGAATCCGAATTCGACTTCACCATCGCGTTTGCCGTGTGGGGAAAGAGACGCTGCGGCTTCTTTCAGGTCGGCGACGGTGCGATCACCGTCCGCGAAGGAACCGAATGCTGTTACACCATGTTCCCGCCCGACAAGGGAGAATTCGACAACGAGACCCGCTTTCTCCGTCCCGAGGCAGTCGCAAAACAGGATTATCACGCCCGAATGGTCGCGTCGGACGACATCAGCGGGATCGCCATCACCAGCGACGGCCCAGAGTTCCTCATGTTCGAGCTTTCGAATATGACCCCCGGTCCAATCTTCAACAAGATGTTCGACGATTGTGCTACAGGCACACTGTCCCGGCAGGACTTGCTGGATTACCTGACGCGGGGCTGCTGGTCGCAAGACCCTCGAGGAAACGATGACCGAAGTCTGGTTATTTTTACAAACTGATAAAACGGGGAAAATATGGATTACCTTGACACCTTTGCATCGTATGTAAATATCTCGCAGGAGAGAAAAAACTGCTGGTATACGGCCGTCTTGATTTTACTCATGGCGGCAAAAGAAAAAAACTCCATGACTCGGCTTGTCGGAAATCGTTCATTTGGTGAATTTCCATGGGAAGTTCTGCTTGACCGGGAAATCATCGATGAGTTTTTTCAAAAAAACAAAGATGCCTCCTGTAATGCCGACTTAAGATTTATTATCGTCCAAGCCGATGAGTTATGGAGATGGATTCAAAAGCAGGCGCAAGTTGAGTTTCCCGATTTATGGAACGAAATCGAGCAACAAAGAAAAATTATCGAAAAATCCACATTCCCTCGATAACTCACGATTTTCGGTAACACGAATCTGAACAGTATTTCCGGCCATTCTCGTCTTCCTGCCATCTATTCATCGGCTTGCCGCAGACACTGCATTTCGGCCAGATCGTTTTCTTTGCGCAATCTTCGGAACAGAATTTTTCTCCTCCGGGATATGTAAGCCATTCCTTCATCGGTTTACCGCAACAAAGGCATTTGGGCCATGATTTTTGAAAACATTCATCAGAACAATATTTTCGGCCTTCGGATTCAATCCATCGTGTCATTTTTTTATTGCAGATACAGCATCGAGGGATATCGAAATCGGCGTCTTCTTCGCAATTATGGGAAGATGATGCAGCTGGAGTTTTTCTCTTTGCCAGTTCTTCCCTTTTTCTTTTTATATCATCTATTGCCTGAGCGGCCTCTCGGAACTCTTCATCTTTTTTCTGTTGTGTTTGTGCAAGATCTTCTTGCAATTTTTTATACCATTCAGACGGTTGTCCTTCATGCTGCGAATCATCCGGCAGATATTCATTGATGTTATCAAGTTTCATTCCGGAATTCCAAAACGAAAAAATATCAAATTCCTCTCCGAACAGAATTTCTGACGAAGTCTTGATAAAATCGGTTTCGTCTTCGGTCAGCTGTCCTTTCTTTAAGTTCAAAGTGCGGATATCAGTCAAAATAGCAAACTTCAGGTAATCGGAATCCATCAGAGAAAAAATCTCCTGCAGAAATTCCATTTTATCGTCTTCGCCCACACCTTGGACTGTTTTCATGGCCTCGGAGACCTCATCAGATGAAAGATGCAGAGACCGTCCGAGCAAGGCGAGTGCATGCTGCTCCTCGGCATCCAGTTCATCGTCCAAAAAACAAAGAGATGCCGCTGCTCCGGAAAAATAAGCATTGCGGATTTCCGAACTGTATTCCCTGGTGAACAGCGGATGATCCTTGACTTTCGCCTGTTCCGCCGCAGATTTCATCTTCTTCATAAAATTTCCCATAGTTCGTTTCTCCTCAAATCTATCAGGAATAATGTTTTTCCATTTCTGTCAGTTCATTGTCGAAAAATGTCCGAACTTTTGCAATGGCATCTTTGCGAAATTTTATTCTTTGACGAAGTTCTTCTTCATATTCCTCCCTGGCTCTGGACCCCATACAAGCTCCAAGAGGCCCCATAAAGCTATCAATCATTGCCTTTGCTGGATCTTCTCCGCCGAATGCGATTCCGAAGAAAAGGTTATCGGCCAATTCAAAACTTCGAACCCCCATGTGGTATTGGAAATACCAGCGCAGCGTAAGGTTCCGAGAAATAACCGCATCAAACGACCATCCCTTGGATTCATTCTCCGAATTAAGGCTGTTGACCCATTCTTCAAATTGCGAAAACATTTCCCCGATTTTTGTCTTATAAATCTGAAATGCGGCGTTTCGCGTCAGGGAAAGAATTGTTTGTGGATACTGTTTTTTGAATTTCTTGTCCACATCATTCATCTTTTCAGGAACTTGAAGCGTTTCGGGCTTCATCATGTGAACCAGCGTATCTCCAGCATTATTTGAAGACACTCTTTTCTTTTCGATTTCCTTGATCAGAAATTCCGCCGCACCCTCCGGTATGGTGGTTGCCGTTTTATAAAGTTCCGGACAATACAGATCGAAAATCACCGGCGGCTTATCCGCATTTTCATTCAGGAATACATAAAACTTTTCCATGTCCGGACTCTTTGCTTTCAAGTATTTTTTCAGTTCATCAACAAAGGATCTGTCTTCTGCAGAAAGTTCTATGATATCCGAGAGGGTCGAAATGAAATCAGGATCAAGAGAGTTTTTGTTTGAAAACTGATCCAGCTCCATCGCCAGCAATATTTTGGCAGCCGCATCCGCGAGGCCGCTGGCACATTCCTGGACCAGCGACTCGAAATCCTCATCGGACGAACATTCTTTCACGGCGGAAAGTTCGTCCCTGATCTCGGATTCATCCAGTTTCAGGGATTTGCCCAGTTCGATCAGCGGGGCATCCAGATCCTGTTCTTCGACTTTGGCGTACAGGGCGAATGCCAGCCAGTAGGATGAGCGGGTGCTCTGGTTGGCGTTTAGTTTCTCCACCAGAGGGTGAGCGGCGATCTGCTTGTCAGACGCCATTTTTTTCAATTTGTCTTTGAATGACGGCATTTTTTCCTCGGGGTTATGATGTTGGATCAGTTGAAAAATGCTGAGAGTTCTTCGTTTTCCTTCTCATACACAGCATTAATGGCAGTCAGCTCTTTCATCGCAGCCTGACGCGCTTTATTCAAGGAAGCTTCCTCCCAGTTTCCCGCAGACTCTATGCTTTGATCGATCTTCCAAAAACGCCAGCCGTCATCAAGGAATTGTTCCTTCAAACCTGCCGAAAATCTCATATAGCATCTTAACACGACGATGTCAAATAACTTATCATCAAACTCAAGAATTCCCCCATATCCTGGTTCAGCGCCGGGAATATAATTTTGTTTCAATTTGGCGAACAAGGTCTGAAGTTTTTCTCGATACTGCCGAAAAGCCTGTTTTTTGACCAGGGGAAGCGGAACATCGCTGTGTTTTTTTACAAAAGCATCTTCAACAGCTTTATATTGCTTTTCCATTGCACTTTGATCTGCCAAAAAAATTAAAAGAGGATCGCCGCACCCCCGCCCCCGCATACATTTAACAATTTCCAAAAAAGAAATCGATTCTTTGCCTGCCCGATTTTTTGCCACATCACGATCATATTCTTCAAGCCACCAATTAACACCAGAAGGATCGAATGAAGGTTTTGCTGAAACTTTTTTCAGGAGTTCGGAAGCCTCTTTCGTAAAGTCTTTATTGCATTGTGCCCACAATTCGGGAACAAAGGTCTCATATATGAAAGAGGGAACCTCCGGAAACTTTCGGGTCAGATCGTAGAAATCCATCAGGTTCGGTTTGGTGGAATTTACGATTTTCATGAACTTGCCGATAAAATCTTTTTCAGGTTCCGCAGCCTCCAGAATGTTCATCATATCCGTGAGGAAATCCAGACTCATCTTGTGCTTCCTGCCGAATTGATTCAGTTCAGCGAAAAGCAGGATTTTGACCGCCGCATCCGTGAGGCCGCCTGCACATTCCTGGACCAGCGACTCGAAATCCTCGTCGGACGAACATTCTTTCACGGCGGAAAGTTCGTCCTTTATCTCGGATTCATCCAGTTTCAGGGATTTGCCCAGCTCGATCAGCAGAGCATCCAGATCCTGCTCTTCGACTTTGGCATACAGGGCGAATGCCAGCCAGTAGGATGAGCGGGTGCTCTGGTTGGCGTTCAGTTTCTCCACCAGAGGGTGAGCGGCGATCTGCTTGTCAGACGCCATTTTTTTCAATTTGTCTTTGAATGACGGCATAATATTCTTTTCTCGTTTTATAAGTCGTTCATGGCTTTCTCGATCTCGGCGGCAACCGGGATCAGAGTCTTGAGATGCTTCAGACTGGTTTCTTTGTTTTTCAGTTGTTCGGCGAGTTTTTCGTTATCGGCTTTCAGATCGCCGATCAACTGATTCACAAAGGTCTCCATTGTCGTTTTCAGACATTTTTCAATGGCACTTGTTTTTTCCTTCGCCTTCTTCTCCAAATCGGAAATGACCGCGTTCAAGGCGGCTCTTTGGGCGGTTCTCAACGAATCAATATCGGAATCTTCAACTCTGCTGCCGGAAAACTTGGAGGTAATGGACGCGGAATAATCAATATCACCAAAATCGGCATCCGGGATCGTAATCCGGCGAACTGCACTCTTGATCTGTTCCTTGAGCATATCCAGATCAACATCCTCTGTCCCGTTCTCGAACAGAGCAAGGATCGCATCGGAAATGTTGTTCTTCAGTTCCGAGACATTGACGGCACTGCGAATGGCATTTTCCAGCATCGAACGCGACTGATTGGCGAAAGATTCCACCTGATCCACCGCCTCGTAAGCATCCGCATATCGTGTCGTGACAGTGTGCGCTCTTGTAACCTGTTTCGGTCCCAGCAGCCAGTCGAGAAAGCCGGTTCCTCCGCGATATTCATCATGTGTCCTATATTCGGTGTGGGATTCAGACTGAACCGTCAGGTTAGCAAACTGCGCCTTGCTCTGCCGGATCTCGGAAAGGATGGCCGCAAATTTTTCATGTGCGCCGAAAATGGCATCCTCAAAACAGCCCTCAAGGGAGGATCTGCCTTTTTCAAGACGGGTCGTCTGGACCTTCAATTCCCTGGCCAGTTGGGCGACATCTTTGCTTTCCAGCGCCTCGATGCTTGCCTGAACGCTGTTCCGCAGACTCCTTGCCTGTTCCGCAAAACCCTTTTTGCCTGCTTCCACATGGTTTTTCAGTGATTCGGCAATGATCTGCATTTTCTTTGCTTTGACGTTGTCAAGTTCCTTGTGGACCTGATCCATGCGCGAGAAATCCTCGAGCATCTTCCGGTCAAAGGTGTAACCGGGAATGATTTCATTGAACCGGGCAAGATTTTCTTTTTCTTTGTCCGTCAGTTTGTCCCAATGTCTTGCAAGGATGAACGCCATTGAGGAAACGCAGATCGCCTTGGTCGACAGCAGAAAATTCCACTTTTCGGCATCGCCGTTTTTCTGCTGGACGGCCTGCCGCGCGATCTGTTCAACGCGGTCGTGGAATGATTCCTGGACCACTTTCTGGACATCGACGAACCCTTTCACCAGACGTTTGTATGGAGGCAGGTCGCGCGGGATCTTGTTCTCGTGTTCGGATACCGTCAAGTCGAACTGAGAGGCAAGCAGCAGGAAATCCTTGACGCCGCATTGAGGCAGATTCTGACTCAGCAGTTCCAGATCGGACTGGTTAAAGAAATTGCTGGCATTGCTCATGGCCAGAACCACATCGGTATTTTTCAAATGCTGCTTCGTACGCTGCCCCCGGGAGATCACAGGGTCATTGGTCCCGGGAGTGTCAATGATTTCGTAGCCATCCAACCTCGGATCGTTGATGTAAATCGCTGTGGAACAGACGATAGGTGTGTATTTGCCGTGAGCACCGACATATTCTTCCAGTTTTCCGGAAAGAGCCACCGGATCTTTCGCTTTGATGATGACTGGTTCGGAGCCTAAAAGTTTATCCAGATTCAGATTTTCTCTTTCAGCCATTTCAACCAGTTCATGGGCCGCAATGAAATTCTCATTCAACTTTGCCTTGGCCCGGTCCGCAATCCTCTGTTCCGTGATCTCACGGCAAGAAACGATGCGCCCGCTCGACTTGGCGCGTTTCATGCGTTCCTCGTCTTCGGCGATCAGCTCCGCTTTCGCTTCTGCACAGATGGCGTCATACTCCTTGGCCTGACGAACGAAAACCCTCCAGTCTTCAGACGAGAAAAATTCGATTTCCGCACGACACTCCGGTGCATAGCGGATGAAAGTCAGCGCGGCGGTCATCGGCGTGGCTGCCTGCGGAAGAACGTTTTCTCCATCAAAGAGGAGGGCGTTCAGCAGACTTGATTTTCCGCTTTTCACGCGCCCCACAATGGAAATGGAAAGCAGACGTCCCTCCTCCATTTTATTAACGGCCGCAGTTTCGAAGCCATTAATGGAGGTTAGCATCTCATCCGCAAGGCCGGGATAATCTGCCTTCAGGCGTTCCAGTTTTTGCTTGATCCCGGTTAATTTCTTTTGCATAGTCGCAAGATCAAAACTCATGATATGTCTCCTATCGTTTACAACGGTCTTCAAGTTCTTTCACATAAAGACCATAACGTTCTTTCGCATCGGCTTTGGCGGCATCCTCAGGCTCCTTGACGGAGGTCCAGGAAATGATTTTCGGTGGTTTTACTGCCTGTATCATCATAAAATCTTCGCTGCACACCGTCAGCAGATCCATCAGGCAGACATAACGCAGGAACACCCATACGGATGGTAAATCTCTCATATAGACGTAATAGCGCGAATGATCATATTTCCCTTCCGCCCGGTCGATGGCTCTTTTCAGCGATGCGTATTTTTGTTTGACGACCGGGAGAAGTATCTGCATCAGCTGATATTCGGAAACATCCTGATGCGACTTCAGAAACTGTGACAATATCTCTTTAAGCGTTCCGGCATCGATTTTGTCCGCATCACCGGAAGAATTATTCATCATGCTCTCCAGATCCGTCAACATAGAGTTTTTTTCCGGCTCTTCAAGCTCTGAGAGAAAATATGGCAGAAACGGCAGAAACGCCTCAGGACATTTTTTACGGACATCCGCAGCCGTTACCGCCCGCTCCTCGTCTTCCGCATTGGCAAATGCACAGAAAGACTGGAAGAATCTCTTGGCGTTGGCAAGTTTCAGTTCTTCCGCAAAAGCCTCGACATACGGCTGCAGTTCCTTGCGGTCATGCCCTGGGGCATTGGAAATCATGATAAATTCGCACAGAAAAAGCATCGCTGCCGTTTTATTGGAAAACGATTCAACAAACTCGGAAAGAAATGCTATCTGATCCTTGGGAGAACGGATTTTTTGAACCGTGTCAATGCAGTCTTCCACATCTTCCTCAGGCAAAGAGAGGCTGAGTCCCAGATTCCTGAGATGTTCCCGCTCGCCCTGGGAGATTTCACCGTCGTCGCATAAGGCCGCCAGCACGATTCCCTGAAAATAGGAAATGCGGACAGGCATTTCAGGAATCATCTGCATAAGAGGATGCTTCCCCGCAATTTTGCGGTCCAATTTTAAGCGTTTCAAACTGCTAAGGATAGAAGCCGATTGAGTTTTCATTTTTTCCCTTCACATTTCTTTTCTGGGGTAACGGTGAAAATAACGGCGGCTTCGGCCCGGTCGATATCGTACACGGTCAGCAGGACTGGGTTCTTTTCGCCAAAGACTTTTGCCGGATCGGTATAACGAGCGGCAATGTCACTGTAGCGGATCCGGATCTGGTCCTTCAGTGCCGGGGATGAAACGAAGCACCCTCGGAATTTTGAAAGGCTGTCGACCGAGCCCTTGATCACATCGCCTTTTTTCAGTGACGGCATCTTGCCGTTGGCAGCGATCCAGCGGCCGACAATCCCGACCGCAGAGGCGGTTTCATCGGCGACGCCGATCTGTTTTAGGATATCGTCCAGAAGGTGCTCAACTTTTTCGCTGAACAGCGTAAACTGTTTTGCTGCAGCGGCATGAGCCTTGCTTTCATCTGAAATCGACTTCATTGTCTCTTTGAGCTTGCCCATTTGTTCTGCAGACAGAACATCATCACCTTTCAAATAAATCGGATCAAGGCTGACCTTCAGTGTGTGGCAGCGAGCTTCCTCCTCAGCATTGAATTGAATGATTTTCTCGAAAATCGTCTTGAAGCGTCCGCGCCATTGCGTGAATTTGCATTTTTTGTTGATCTCGTCAAACCATTTTTTCGGATCGTCACCAAGGACGACCTTTTTATTGCGGGAATCGTAGGCGGACAATCCGGCAAGCGTGAAGCCTGCGTCTTCGGCATCTTCCTTCACCTGCTTGAAGATTGCCCGGATATCGTCCTTATTTTTCTGGTCGGCTTTATTGATGAGGATATACAGTGGATGTTCCCATTTGACCTGATTTTTCAGAAAATCAATATCCGGTTGCTGTATGGTACCGTCCGGCGCGGAAACGACCCAGATCAGATGGTCGGCAAGGCTCAAGTGCTCGCGGGCTTTTTCCGCATCAGTGTTGCCCGCATCGCTTCCTTTCTGATTGACATCTCCGGTATCGGTGTGAGGTTTTGAGTATCCTGGAGTATCCAGAAGCGCAATATTGTCCCACTTGAATTTCTTGACTTTAACCTGGATCAGTTTCAGGATGTGATAGAAGGAAATCGTGCCAGACTTTGCTTTTTTCCCTTCATTGAACGCATGCGCGATGGAACCGAGCATGGCGCGGTTCAGTGGCTGGGTGCGGTTGAACGTGTTGAGTGCGGAAATTTCCTCGTCTTTACCGGAGATCAGGTAGGTCGGGATCGCGGTGGTGGGCTGAATTCCTTCGGGGAGCAGCAGGTCTTCACCGACGATGGAGTTCAGAAACCGGGATTTTCCCGCGCTGAACCCGCCGCCGACGGCAAGGATGTTTTTATTGGCGAGATAAGGAAACTCGATCAACTCGCGGAGGTCGCTCAACGTCAGCAGCAATTCATTGTAAAGCGCGCACTCGCCGGGAATCCCGATGCCGGAACAAAGTTTCAGGAAGTCCGAGCGGATCAGTTTTTCCAGTTTCCGGAAACTCTCCTCATCTTCTGACAAAGTCTCAGGGGTGGAGATCAGTTTGGTCAAAAGCTGGAATCTGCTGTCCGCTTCCTCAGAAACATTGCCTTCTTTTGAGGCGTCGGCAGAAAGCTCTTGAGCGACATCATCATCGAAACTCATTTTGCAATCCTTTCTGTAGTAGATATTTCAATCAATTTGTTCAACGTTTCTTCCCTGGATGCCTTCAGTTTGTTGAATTCTGCCTGATTTTCTTCCAGTTTGCGCTGAAGTCCCTGATTCTGTTCTTCAAGACGTGACAACTTATTTTTCATAGCAGTTTCCAAATCAGTCTTGAATTTGTCGGCGGCCATCTGAAAAGCTTCTTTCACGACCGGTCTTGCGTTTTCCGCCGATTGCTCCAGCGTGCTGTTCAACTGTGTATCCAGTTCGCTGTCGTCATCGACCTTGCTGCCGACCCATCCGCCTAAAAATCCTCCAAGTGCGCCGCCGATTACTGCGCCGACAGGACCGCCGATGGCACCGCCGATCAATGCCCCGCCGATCACACCGGTCGTCGCTCCGGTTCCGGTATAGTTGTCCGCCTTCAATCCGCCCGTGCTGTCTCCTGAAACTTCGCCCGCACTGATGTTGAACGACAGTTTCTCGCCGAATGTCTCGGCGGCCTGCCGTATGGCGTCATTGAAGATATTGCTCGCGCGGTTCTGGATTTCGAACAGCATTACACTTCTCATGCTGGAGGTGATTTCCCCGGAGCAATCCTGACCGGCTTTGATCTGGGCTTTCAATCCGGAACGCAATCCATAGAGCGTTGTTTTGATCCGTTCCACGACGGCATTGGTCTCGGCGGGGATTTTACGGTCGATGCCAGACGAAATCCGAGAAAGGATTTGCGGCATTTCACGGCGCAGATTCCCGATCTTTTCCATTTCCGCTTCCAGTTCTCCGGAAGAGAAGTCGCGGGACAGGATTTTTTTCATTGAAGCAATGCATTCAGCGCAAAGTTCCTGAAGATCATCGTCAAATTTGTATTTGAAAATATTATCTTTCTGATCCAGCAGGGCATCCACCAATTTGGTAAAATCGCCGACCCCGATTTTTTCTTTTTGGGCGGAAACAATGCCGGTTTTCAATTCCTCAAACGGAATGCCAAGCTTTTCATGGATAATGCCTTTGCAGGTTTCCAGAATCTGCTGGCATTCCGATGCGGTCTTCTGATCCGCTTTGGTAAGCAGCAGGTAGAACCCGCAGTCAAAGTTGGTCATCCGGTCAAGGAAATGCATCCCGTCCGACTGGATCGTGCCATCGTATGCGGGAACACAGAATATCCCGGTTCCCGCATCCAGAATAAACTGGTTCAACGCCTCTTCGTGAGCTTTCAGTCCTGAACTCAGCCCCGGCATATCAATTAGGCAGACGTCCGGATAGCGCTGAAGTTTCGCATTGTTCAGGAAGATTTGAACTTTCAGGAGTTCACCCGCATTGGCGCGTTTCTTGACTCTTTGTAGATTTGCGGAACTGACTCCGGGCAACGTTTCAGGCGGCAAAGATTCATCCATCGGGAAGAGAACGAACTTTTCTTCCGGTGAATACATCAGTTCCGAAGCGACCGCAGTTTCCGGTGCAATTCCAGTCGGCAGAATGTCCTGTCCCATCCACGTGTTCAGCAAAGAGCTCTTACCGGAGGAAAAGGGGCCGATCAGATTGACCTTGAAATAATAACTGCGGATTCTCTCCTCAAGACTTGTGATTTCCGGCAGGATCTTTTTCCCGAGATCTTCGGGATGCTGTTCCACCAGACTCCGAAAATCTTTACACCGTTTCAGATAATCCGCGCGGGTTCCGCTTTCCTGTATTTTTCGGGGCATCCAATGATTCGCTTTCAGCAGATAGAAAAGTTCGCTGGCAATCAGGATTGCCGGTTGGCGCAAATGACTCCCGGAGACCGGGTATTTGGTTCCCTCAAAAACGGCAGGTACCCAGTTTTCCTGATCTGAAGTATTCGGTTCTCCGATTCGCAGATCTTCCTTGAACTGACATACCAGCTTGGAGTTTTTTTTGCCGATGCCGACCAAATCATCCACGGAGATCAATTCTTTATCCAGTTTCGTTCGCTTCAAGACACTTTGGAATAGCATCAGGTCGCCAGTCGACGGACAACCATCGGTTTGAAAATAGAAATCCATTGCTGCAACCAGCAATTGCGCGGGAGCAGGCAGAGAGTCAAATTTTTTTCCGCAATAATTTTTGACATCAACTGTTAAAGCCCAATTGAGCATTTCGGTAGAGTGTTCGACCTTGCGGAGACGATTTTCATGATCCTGCAACTGTTTCCTCACCTTGCAGTAAACCAGTGCCATGCTGTTATAGATTTCCCGGACCTGTCCATTGACATTATCCTGTATCTGCGCAGCATCGTATGCAAGACGGTTGAGGCGGGCATGAAGTGCTCCGGTGAGTTCGAATTGCAGCAGGTTTTCATGCTGGAGCTTCTGGATCAGCTGGATGGAAGCATACTGCGCCTGCGCCAGATTCAAAATGGAACTGGAAACCATTTTGGAGTTTTTCCCCGTAATGCCATGCCAGAGCCTTCCGAAGAATCCCTGTTCCAGCAATTCCGTTGCTCGGCTTTCCACGGGGGCTAAAGCGGCCATGGCATCCATCGCATATCCGGTCAGCAGATCGGAGTTCTGGCGGTTTTCATCCACCAGGATTTCCACAAGATGGTCAAGTTCCGCTCTCCTTTGGGAATCGATCAGTGCCAGATCGCCTTTTTTCAGCCGTTCTTCCAGCGAACAATTCTGTCTGCTGACTTCCAATAATGAGTTTCCGTCATCCGATACAATGATCTCATTGAAGCGGGCAATGTCGTTTTCGAGATTGGCAGATTCGGTAAAGCCAATGCTGATTTTCCGATTTGCTCCCAGATAATCTTTCTCTCCGGCCAGAATACGATCCCAGATCTCCGCAATTCGGGCTTCGTCATCCATGAAGCCACGGACCAGATCCAGCCACTTTTTGGCGTCCCGGTAACCTTGGGCAATCCGTTTTTTGGCATGTTCCGGGTCAAAATCCAGACAACCGTCTTTAATTCCGCCAAGAGACTGACTTGGAAGCAGCGGAATCACACGCAGAGATCCATACTGAGGACGCTGCGTCAATTCATCCCGATTCAGTGCCAAGAGGATTATGTTTTTGAT
>Ga0310690_10004586_pt1 | contig 19452 bp, 16 predicted proteins | sample AusTroGonzalo_MG_2_FD_207661 | JGI IMG/M metagenome (GOLD analysis project Ga0310690, IMG submission 207661) | Bovine rumen microbial communities from tropical cattle in Woodstock, Queensland, Australia - Gonzalo_04 (v2) (version 2) | ecosystem: Host-associated > Mammals > Digestive system >...
TACAAAATGCTTGCATATATCAAAAATTTTTTGTATCTTTGCAGCCGATTATGTAACCTCTATATACCAAATGTGATATGTTAGATCCATTTATTCAAACACACAAGTATCTGATTGAGCACGTTCAGGTGCCCATGAGGCGTCAGTTGATGGACGAAATAGACTGGAATGACCGTATGATTGCCATCAAAGGCGGTCGTGGTGTCGGTAAGACTGATTTCCTGCTGGCTTATGCTCGTGAGAAAGCACGCCGTCTGCCGCATGAAGCACCCGGTGAGACCTTGTACGTGAACTTCAACAACTTCTATTTCTCGCAGCACTCCATCACGGAGTTCGCTTCCGAGTTTGTGAAGAAGGGCGGCAAGACACTGCTGCTTGACCAGGTGTTCAAGTACCCGAACTGGGCACATGAGCTGCGCCTGTGTCATGACAAATACAAGGCTCTGCACATTGTGTTTACCGCTTCACCGGTAATGGATCTGGAGGGCGAGGAGTGCCGGGAACTGAACGGTGTTGTGAAGATTTACAACCTGCGTGGTTTCTCGCTGCGTGAGTATCTGAACCTTCAGGCGCACGTGCAGTTGGATACCTACTCGCTGGAGGACATCCTGCAGCACCATGAGCTTATTGCCCGTGAAGTGCTGAGCCAGGTTCGCCCGCAGCAGTACATGGACGCATATCTGCATCATGGTTACTATCCGTCGTACCTTGAGAACAGGAACTTCAACGAGGAGCTCCTGCGTACGATGAACATGGCTCTGGAGGTGGATGTCCTCATTATCAAGCAGATTGATGTGCCGTACCTGAACAAGATACGCAAACTGCTGTACCTGATTATGGAGAACGCTCCGTACGTGCCGAACGTATCGACGCTGTCCGAGCAGATAGAGACATCGCGTGCTACGACGATGAACTATCTGGGCTACATGCAGCGTGCACGATTGATCAACCTGCTGTACGATGAGGGCAAGTCGTTCCCCAGCAAGCCGAGCAAGGTTTACTTGCAGAACACGAATATTGCATACATGAACTTTGCGCGTGATATCACGAACCAGGATATAGCCGAGACATTCTTCTACAACTCGATCCACTCGTGCCACAAGATCAACTCGACCGAGCGTAACGCCATGTTCGTGATTGACGGCAAGTACTACTTCGACGTCAAGGAGAAGATGCCGGTACGTACGCCTATCCGTCCGACGGCTGTGGCGAACATCGAGTACGGACGCGGCAACGCTATACCGTTGTGGCTCTTCGGTTTCCTGTACTAACAGACCTATGCGCCTGAAAAAGCAAATAACCAATATAAATACACAGCATAAAAAATAAGCAAATATGGCAGAAAAGAAATTTATGACAATGGATGGTAACGCTGCAGCCGCGCACATCGCGTATATGTTCAGCGAGGTAGCCGCCATTTATCCTATCACTCCGTCGTCGCCCATGGCGGAGAACGTTGATGAGTGGGCAGCACAAGGCCGCAAGAACATGTTCGGCGAGACTGTTCTGGTGCAGGAGATGCAATCGGAAGGCGGTGCCGCCGGTGCCGTTCACGGTTCGCTGCAGGCAGGTGCGTTGACCACAACGTTCACAGCTTCGCAAGGTCTGCTGCTGATGATTCCGAACATGTACAAGATTGCCGGTGAACTGCTGCCGACCGTGTTCCATGTATCGGCTCGTACACTCGCCAGCCATGTGCTGTGTATCTTTGGTGACCACCAGGATGTGATGGCTTGCCGTCAGACAGGTTTTGCCATGTTGGCTGAAGGCAGTGTACAGGAAGTAATGGATCTGGCTGGTGTTGCTCACCTTGCAACCATCAAGAGCCGCGTGCCGTTCCTGAACATCTTCGACGGCTTCCGCACCTCGCACGAGTATCAGAAGGTTGAGGTGGTGGATATGGAAGACCTTCGTCCGCTGGTTGACATGAAGGCACTGCAGGAGTTCCGCGAGCGTGCTCTCAGCCCGATGCGTCCTGTGATGCGCGGTATGGCGGAGAACCCCGACGTGTTCTTCACGCACCGTGAGGCTTGCAACAGCTGGTACAACGACGTAGCCGACATCGTTTCCGACTACATGGACGAGATCAGCAAGATTACCGGCCGCAAGTACCGTCCGTTCTCGTATTATGGCGACAAGGATGCCGAGAACATCGTCATCTGTATGGGTTCGGCATGCGAGGCAATCCGCGAGGTGATTGACTACGAGGCAGCCAACGGCAAGAAACTCGGTATGATCAACGTGCATCTGTATCGTCCGTTCAGCCTGAAGTACCTGAAGGAAGCTCTGCCTGCAACAGTTAAACGCATCTGCGTACTTGACCGCACGAAAGAGCCGGGTGCCAACGGCGAACCGTTGTATCTGGACGTAAAGGATGCATTGAACGAACTCGGACTGAACAATATAGAGGTTGTAGGCGGCCGCTACGGCTTGGGCTCTAACGATACGACTCCGGCACAGATGCTGGCCGTATTCGAGAATTTGGCACTGCCGAAACCCAAGAACCACTTCACCGTAGGTATAGTGGACGACGTAACCTTTACTTCACTGCCTGTAGGCGAGGAGATTGCCATGGGTGGCGAAGGCATGTTCCAGGCCAAGTTCTACGGTCTGGGTGCCGACGGTACGGTAGGTGCTAACAAGAACTCCGTGAAGATTATCGGCGACACGACCGACAAATACTGCCAGGCATACTTCTCGTATGACTCCAAGAAGTCAGGCGGTTTCACCTGCTCGCACCTGCGCTTCGGCGACGAGCCTATTCACTCGACCTATCTGGTAACGACACCGAACTTCGTGGCTTGCCACGTACAGGCGTACCTGCACATGTACGACGTGACGCGCGGTTTACAGAAAGGTGGCACGTTCCTGCTGAACTCGATTTATGAGGGTGAGGAACTGGTGAAGTTCATGCCGAACAAGGTTAAGAAATATTTCGCAGACAACGAAATCAAGGTATATTACATCAACGCCACGAAGATTGCACAGGAGATTGGTCTGGGCAACCGCACCAACACTATCCTGCAGTCGGCATTCTTCCGCATCACAGGCGTTATACCTGTAGAGAAAGCCGTTGAGGAGATGAAGCACTTCATCGTCAAGAGCTACGGAAAGAAGGGTGAGGATGTAGTGAACAAGAACTATGCAGCCGTTGACCGCGGTGGCGAGTATAAGGAACTGGCAATTGATCCGGCTTGGTCGAAACTGGACGCTGCTGCTGATGTGGTAGCACCCAAGGACGGTACGGAGTTCGTGAACAAGGTTGTTCGCCCGATTAACGCTCAAGATGGTGACCTGCTGCCGGTTAGCGCCTTCAAGGAGGTGGCTGACGGTACATGGCCCAGCGGAACAGCCAAGTTTGAGAAACGCGGTGTGTCTGCTTTCGTTCCGGTATGGAACCCTGACAATTGTATCCAGTGTAACAAGTGCGCCTACGTTTGCCCTCACGCTTGCGTCCGTCCGTTCGTACTGGATGAGGAGGAGGCAAAGGGCCTGAATGCTCCTATGATTGAGATCAAGGCTCCGGCTAACATGAAGGGTATGCACTTCCGTATCCAGGTCGGCGTTATGGACTGCCTCGGTTGCGGTAACTGCGTGGACGTATGTCCGGGTAACCCGAAGACCGGCAAGGCTCTGCAGATGGTTCCGCTGGAGGGACAGGAGCCGGAGGCCGAGAACTGGCTGTATTGCGCTGAGAAGGTATCGAGCAAGCAGGACCTCGTGGATATTCAGGCTAACGTGAAGAACTCTCAGTTCGCAACGCCGCTGTTCGAGTTCTCGGGCGCATGCTCAGGTTGCGGTGAGACACCGTATCTGAAACTCATCAGCCAGTTGTTCGGCGACCGTGAGATAGCTGCCAACGCTACAGGTTGTACATCCATCTACTCGGGTTCTGTGCCTTCTACACCGTACACCACCAATGCCAAGGGGCATGGCCCTGCATGGTCGAACTCGCTGTTCGAGGACTTCTGCGAGTATGGTCTGGGTATGCAGATTGCTCACAAGAAGATCAAAGAGCGTCTCGTAATACTGATGACCAAAGCACAAGAGTGCGAGAAGTGCTCTGACGAACTCAAAGCCATGTTCAAGGAGTGGATCGAGAACAAGAACAGCGCCGAGGTAACCAAGCGTCTGTACGAGCCGATGGTGAAAGCAATGGAGGCTTGCGGATGCGATGACTGCAAGGAGATCTTGAAGTACAAGGATCATATTGTTAAACGCAGCCAGTGGATTATCGGCGGTGATGGCGCTTCGTACGATATCGGTTACGGCGGATTGGATCATGTTATCGCCAGTGGTGAGGATGTTAATATCCTTGTTCTGGATACCGAAGTGTACTCCAATACCGGCGGTCAGGCCTCGAAAGCTACGCCTATCGGCGCAATCGCCAAGTTCGCTGCAATGGGTAAGCGCGTACGCAAGAAAGACCTCGGCATGATAGCCACGACCTACGGCTATGTATATGTAGCTCAGATAGCAATGGGTGCCGACCAGGCACAGACCCTGAAGGCTATCCGTGAGGCAGAGGCTTATCCCGGACCGTCGCTTATCATCGCTTATGCTCCGTGTATCAACCACGGTCTGAAAGCCGGTATGGGCAAGAGCCAGGCTGAGGAGGCCAAGGCTGTTGAATGCGGCTACTGGCACCTGTGGCGTTACAACCCGATGCTGGAGGCTGAAGGCAAGAACCCGTTCCAGTTCGATTCAAAAGAACCTCAGTGGGATAAGTTCGTTGACTATCTCAAGGGTGAGGTGCGTTTCGCGAGCGTGATGAAGCAGTATCCTAACGAGGCGGAGGAATTGTTCAACGCCGCTAAGGAAAATGCCCAGTGGCGCTACAAGAGTTATCAACGAATGTTATCAACACAATGGTAAAACTAACAACAGCACGTCTGTCATGGTTACGCCTGTCGCTTGCGATATGCGTAGCCTTGTCAGGCGTGGCAACCATGCGTGGACAGCATGCTTTTGAGTATGCTGCGCGTGTGGGTGCAAATGCCTTGCTGTATAACTCAGATTATGGCAAGCCCATGCCGAACTACAATGTAGGTATGGACTTCTCATGGAAATACCGGTCACCTTATTATATAGGTGTACGCTTGGGTCTGGGTATAGATGTGGCGGCAAGTACATTTGTTGGGAAAGATCCTAATCAAGAGGGCGGAATAGGGTATGCAGACAACTATCACGTACCACAATGGTATGATTATGATGGTGATGCTGATGGCGTAGATGTACGTTACACGCTTGGACGTTTTACTGAGACACAGCAGCTCATTATTGCTTCCGCCCCGATACAGGTTGGCCTGTTCTTGGGTGATTTCAGTATGTTCCTCGGAGCACGTGTCGGCGTACCGGTACATGGTTGCTATTGGCAGCGTATCAAGGATGCTGATGTTACATTGTATTATCCCTCAACCGGCGTAACGATTGGTAAAGGACAAAGCGGTAGTGACATTCCGGATGAGCGTATAGCCGAGTTGGCCGCCGGTACGCAGGCGCGTACGGTGAACGGGCTGCATACGATGGCTCGCGGCGCGTATCCGCAATATTCGTATCACATTACTGCGATGATAGACCTGAACTACAGTTTCAAGGTCGGCGACAACACGGATTTCGCGATAGGCGCATACTTGGAGTATGATCCTATTGGTTACAAGCCCGCTGTCACAGGAAACACTTCGCTAATGATGTGGAAATATGCGGTTGATGAGCATACTAACAATCCGATTTTCCGCAGAGAGTACAGTTCGGTACTGGAGAGTAACCGTGCGAACGGCATTGATATGCTTCGTGATGGCGAGTTGGGCGAAACGCCCGTCGTAAAGAAATACCATCGTGCGAGTGTCGGTCTGCGATTGAGCGTGAGTCTGTGGAGTGTACCTTTGGATTTTGGCAAGAACTATCGTAAGCAGCAACTATACAAAGTTTGTATGTGCGACTTCTTCTAATAGCTTAGACGTATGATTATCATCTTTTCCGCTCCGAGCGGTTCCGGCAAATCGACATTGGTACAGCATCTGCTTGACACACGTCAGGATATGGAGCTAAGTATTAGTGCTACGACGCGTGCTCCGCGAGGGAAGGAGCAGGACGGCAGGGAGTATTATTTCATCTCCAGGGACAAGTTTGAGTCGCTCATTGGCGAAGATGCGTTCGTCGAGTGGCAGCAAGTCTATAAAGGTACGTACTACGGAACACTGCGTTCTGAGATTGAGCGCATAGAAAGTGCCGGACATCACGTAGTGTTCGATATAGACGTCAAGGGTGGCATCAATGTGAAAAGGATGTTCGGCGACAAGGCACGTGCCATTTTCATCGCTCCGCCATCAATCGAGGCGTTGCGTGAGCGACTGACAAAGCGAGGCACAGACTCGCCGGAGAAAATAGAGGAACGGCTTGCCAAGGCCGAAACAGAGATGGCTGACGCACCACTGTTTGACACCATACTCGTCAACGATGATCTGAACGAAGCCAAACGTGCCTTGGATAAAGAGATTGCGTCGTTCATAGGGTAGGCATGTTGATAGCGATATACGGCGGTTCGTTCAATCCCTTGCATTTCGGCCATACAGGGCTGGCGGCTTGGGTGGCTGCGCATACCGGAGTGAATGAGGTATGGCTGATGGTAACGCCCAACAACCCGCTGAAAGCAAACACCATACTTGCCGACGAGCAGAAGCGCCTGCAAGCAGCACGGCAGGAGATACAACGGCTGCAAAAGGAACATACTATAGAAGGAATAGCGCACGTGCGCGTGAGTGACTTTGAGTTCGGATTACCGAGACCGTCATACACTGCCAACACATTGCGTGAACTGAAAAAGGCTTATCCCGAACACAGGTTTGCCTTGCTGATAGGGCAGGATAACTGGAATATACGCCGGCAGTGGAGAGAGTGGGATATGATACAGGCAAATTATCCGATATACGTCTATCCGCGTGGCAAGGAAGGACTGGGAAACATAAAGCGCGAAATAGCAGGAACGCATGATGAGATACATATTCTGGATGAGGCACCGCTGTTTGATATATCCAGTACGGAACTGAGAGCGCAAAACAAAGGGCAGAAATGACTGCACCAAAGAAACAGCAAATATAAAAACTAAAATTTAATAATATGACACGTACAACATTTAATCGTCTTCGTGAAGTGAAGGATAGTCTGCCGCACGGCAGCATGGATAAGATTGCAGCCGAGTTGGGCATCAATGCTGATGAGGTTCGCGCTTATTTCAACGGTAGTGGTTCTGCTGATGCCGGATATCACATTGAGCCGGGTCCTGACGGTGGCATTGTGATGCTGGGTGACACCCGCATCCTGGAGGTCGCTCTGCGCATTGCGTGGGAGGCCAAAAACAATATCTAACACTCACGAGATGATATCCTCACTGCGCAATGGGGGATACCGACATCGAGGGCTTACTCTTCCCGTACTGGTAGGAGTAATGCTCTCTTTGTTTGTGATGCGCGGTTATGCCCAAACCGACACATTGCCTGCACACGTTGAGAGTCAGCAGCCGTCCTATTTTGCGTGGTTCGCTCATGCGGAATTGGATGCCAACTACTTGTGGCGCGGTTTGTATTGCGGTGGATTGAGCTTGCAAGCGGAAGCCGAAGTAAGTTATTACGGCTTTTTCCTGAATACATGGTGGAATGTCGGAACGACAGACTGGGACTGGGGCAAACGTGACGCCTTGGGTAAACCGGTCACCGGTGTCAATCCTGAAGCCGATGTTGCTATCGGTTACAGGTGGCGCGGCCTGACGGTGATGTTTCTTCACATGTATTATTTCGACCGCTATCGTGATGGAACAATGTCACGTTATTTTGACTTTGGAAATCACGAACCCGGCGGCGGAGGCGTGACAACAGAGTGGCGCGTATTGTACCGCATTTCAGACAAGGTGCCACTGCGGCTGATGTGGTGCACACGTACCTTTGGACGTGACGGATACCTGGTCGGAGGTGAACTCAAACGCGCATACTCGACCTATATTGAGGCGCGGTACGACCAGCCCTTGCCGCATGAAGTGACCTTGTCCGGCGTGATTGGTATGACGCCGTGGCGCAGTATGTATACAGGGTTTGAGAAGAAGTTCGCCGTTGTCAATCTGGCAATTGAAGCAAGTAAGTCATGGCAGGTTTCAAAAGGTTGTGCCGTGGACCTTGGGGGAGCCGTAGTGTTCAACCCGAGCAGTTTGCAGCCGCTGTGGAATATCCACGCCGGTGTGACTTGGAAATAATGAAAAACAAAAATATTTATAACAAATAAATAACAAACAAAAAACAAATAAAAACGAATAAGAAGAAATGAAAAAAACTTGTACACTATTAGTGGTTCTTGCAGCCATGTTAGTATCACCTGAACTGAAAGCTGTGGAGTTTGCTTATGATGCAGGTGCCGAAGTCGTATCATCGTACATGTGGCGTGGTCTATACAACGGTGGTCTGAGTTTTCAGCCGGATGTAGAGATCGGTTATGACGGCGATCTGACCTCTCTGCGTGTTGGAGCATGGGGTAGTATAGGTGCTTCTGACTGGAAGTTCCAGAAAGGTCTGCCCGAGACGGAAGATGGCAACCCGAATACATATTTTATTCCGGAGGTTGATATTATGATTAACTTCAGCATTGCTGGTTTGAAGCTCGGGGCTACGCATTACTATTATTTTGGCGGTAGTCCGTTCTTCAACTGGGGCAAGTTTGATCCGGTTGAAGGCTCAGCCGGCACAAGCCAGACAGAAGTATCCATTGGCTATGATTTCAGCGAGAAGTGCGATTTCCCGCTGACCCTTATGTGGAATACGATGGTAGCCGGTGATGACCTTATCGAAGACGAAGAAGGATTAAAGAAACGTGCTTTTTCTTCCTATTTTGAGGCAAGATATGACCAGCCGTTGCCCTTTGACATAACACTCAGCGTGGCAGTGGGTTTCTCTCCGTGGGCAAGTAATGTCTATGGAAATGAGAAGTTTGCTGTGACAAACATCTTCGCTCGTCTGGGCAAGGAGTGGGAGTTTGATGTCTGCACTCTGGACCTTTTCGCTCAAGGTAGCATCAATACAGACAGGATTAACAAGGAGAATGCCTTTATCTCTGCAGCCGGTGATGACAAGTTATACAATCAGAAACTGAACGGTTGCATCGGTCTGGGCGTTTGGTTCTGATCATGAATCGCAAGCGACTGCTCATATCAACCGCACTGATTGCACTTGCGGCGACCGTGTTGCTCATAGTGCCGGATAAGCCCAATGCCGTATACCATACGAATCAGGGGCATGTGTTCGGTACGTATTATGCTGTTCAGTATGAGAGCACCGGTGACCTGCATGACTCAATTAAGGCTGCATTTGCGTCATTTGACGCCTCGATGAGTATGTTCAATCCGCAGTCCACGCTCAGCAGGATCAATGCCGGTCTGGACAGTGTGGCGGATGCTTACTTCGTACAGATGTACCGCACGGCTGAGGATGTGCATCGCTTGTCTGGCGGCGCATTTGACATAACTGTTGCGCCGCTGGTCAACCTCTGGGGCTTCGGGCTGAAGAATAGAGCGCATGTCGAGGCGGAACAGGTGGAAAGTCTGCTGCCGCATGTGGGCATGGAGCAACTCAGTCTTGAACCGATTAATGACGGTTCTGCACGGTTTGTGCTACGTAAGTCAGACCCTGCTGTCCAGGTGGATGCCGGTGCTATAGCCAAAGGGCAGAGTTGTGACATTATTGCTGACCTTTTATGCCGTAACGGTTGCAAGAACTACCTGGTAGATATAGGTGGTGAGGTGGTCGCCAAAGGATGTAATGCTAAGGGTAATGCGTGGCGAATAGGTATTACACGGCCGATTGACGACGCTTCGGGTGCTAAAAACGAGGTTCAGGAGGTCCTGGAGACGAAGGGTATAGCACTTGCAACGTCAGGGAATTACAGGAACTTCTACTACGACGGCGAGCAGAAGCGTTCGCACACAATCGATCCGCGCACAGGCTATCCGGTGCAGCACAGCCTGCTTTCCGCAACGGTGCGCAGCAGCAGTTGTATGCGTGCCGATGCATTGGCTACCGCTTGTATGGTGCTGGGAGAACGGGCGGCACTTGAGATGATAGAGGCGGACACGGTGTCGGCTTGTTACCTGATAGTGGCTGAGCGGGATGGTGAAGCTGATTCAACAGTAATGAAAACGGTTTGTTCTTCCCGCTGGAGGGATGATTAAGTCATATATAAACTCAATCACGTGTTAATCACATATTAATCACGTGTTAATAGCCTAATAAAAGCCCGATGAAACCCTTATGTAAATACGTAGTACTCTGCATGATACTTGTTGTTGCAATGACAGGTTGTGGCGGAAAAGGCGGCCGTACACTCACATCGGCTACCGGTTCGATATATGAGTGCCTTGCCGTAATGCCCAATACACCTCTTTCAACCGCCCAGTTGGAACAGGTGCATCAGGCGCAGTTGCAGACGAACGACGGCAGCAGTTATATAGAGGAAATCAGCACTTTGTACGATGCAGTACGTGCAGTGCTGGGTGCGGATATGCCATGCATGCCCCAGAAAGAGGCGTATTTCAAACTGATGCATGTTACTCCGGCACTCTTTGACAACATGCTGAAACCTACCAGAAACATCCTGTATGTGGACATTGACAGCGTGCGCTATTCGCAAGTGAAAATCAAAGCGCAGCGTGAGGTGTGGTCAACACCCCAGGCTGTATATCGCATTCAGGCTCCATCGGCAGATGCATTCCTTGCATACTGGCTGGAGCATGGCGCGGAAGTGCGTGACTGGTTTGTCAGTCAGGAGATGACACGGCAGTTGCGTTTCTACCGTGCGGCCACGGACAAGGATATTCGTGCACGCCTGAACAGGAACTTTGCATGCGACATGCTGGTGCCGAACGATTACATGCTTCTTATGGATACTGTGTTGGAGGCTACAACCACCTTTGGGCTGTCGGCCAATACGCAAGTGCTGTGGGCGTGCAACAACAAAGGCTCGCTGCGTCGTGACCTGGTGGTGTACAGTTATCCCTATACGGATAGCGAGACGTTTACCCTGCCGTATTTGAACGCCAAACGCGACGAAGTACTTGCGCCGCTCATCTCCGCAGGAGTTGAAGGCTCATATATGGGCACCGAGTACAAGGTCTTTCCGCCGGAGATGCGCGTACTGACTGTCGACAGCACCTATACTGCCGAAGTGCGTGGCCTGTGGAAGATGAAAGGCGGTGAGGCAATGGGCGGACCGTATGTCAGTCATACGTGGTTGGACCCTGTTCATGCACGTGTGGTAACGGCAGAGGTATTCGTATTTGCACCCGGGCAAAAGAAGCGTAATCCGCTCAGACAAGCGGAGGCAATATTGTACTCGCGTGAGCAGTATTACGAAAGGAAATAAGTTTTTTTTGAAAAAAGTTACGGAAGTCTTGCAAATATGCAAAAATTTTTGTATCTTTGTAGCCGATTTGCGTATGAACCGATAAATACGCAGGTTGTCAAGCGGAAGAATATATAAATAACAAAATATTATGGCAAAGAATGAATTCAAGAAAGAGGATCAAAACCTCGAAAATGTACAAGAGACACTTTCAACTGCAGGAATGTGGATTGAGAAGAACCAGAACGCTATCGAATGGACTATCCTTGGTATAGTGCTGGTTGTTTTTGCATGGGTGCTGCTTAATACGTATGTCATTAAGCCCAAACATGTAGAGGCGAGCAACGAGAATGCCAAGGCTGTCGTATATTTCGGTCAGGGTGACTTTGAGAAAGCACTGCATGGCGATGAGGCGGAGTGTCTCGGTTTTGAGGAGATTGCTGCCAAGTACGGCTATTTCCAGGAAGGCAAGCTGGCTTCGTTGTACGCAGGTATCTGCTACTATCAGTTGGGCGACTATGAGCAGGCTGCCGCAAAACTTAAGAAGTTCAAGGCAAAAGATGCCAACATCTCTCCTGCAGCATATCAGTTGCTGGGCGATGCCTATGTTCAACTGGAGGAGTATGACAAGGCTGTATCCGCTTTTGAGTCCGCAGCCAAGAGCGGCAATGAGATTATCGCGCCGATGAGCCTGAAGAAAGCCGGACTGGTATATCTTGAACTGGGCAAGAAGGCTTCCGCCAAGAAGGCGTTTGAGTCTATCAAGAACAACTATCCTGCCGCTAATGAGGCTCAGGATATTGACAAGTTCATTGCTCTGTCTGAATAATGACTACGGATTTAAGTCTATATGACCCCAATGTATTGCCTGGCGCTGATGTGCTCAAACATCAGCGCTATGCAATTATAGTGGCTGACTGGAACAGTGATATCACATTCGCTATGGCGGATGGCGCACGCCAGACCTTGATCAAGCATGGCGTGGATGCGGATAACATTTCACTTACGCATGTACCGGGTACGGTGGAATTGACATACGCTGCACGCGTGTTGATGAATCGTGAGAAACCCCACGCCATTATAGTCATCGGTTGCGTTATTCAAGGCGATACGCCGCATTTTGACTATGTCTGCCAGTCGGTGACGCAAGGCGTGACCATGCTGAATGCGGAAGGCAGATGTCCGGTCATCTTTTCTGTACTCACCACGCTCGACAAGCAGCAGGCACTCGACCGTGCAGGCGGACGCTTGGGTAACAAAGGTGTGGAAGGCGCGGTGACAGCCATGCAGATGGCAAATATAGAATAGACAGAAACTATGCGTGTATTTAAGTTCGGTGGTGCATCCGTCAAGGATGCGGAGGGCGTAAAGAACCTGCTCGATATCGTTCGTCAGACGACGGACGAGTTGGTTGTCGTTGTTTCCGCGATGGGCAAAACTACCAATGCACTGGAGCGCATAGTGGAATCAATCGGGCAGGGTGACAAAAGCGGGGTGGAGAGCCAGTGGAAAGAACTGCTGGCATACCACGAACAGATTGCCTCTGCCTTAGGAATCAGCGTGCGCGATGTGGTGGCTGACGATGTGTTGGGCTGTGTGCTGTCCCATCGCAGCGCCAAGGATGCCGCATACGACGATCTGTATGATACCATTGTGTCAATCGGTGAACTGATGTCCACCTCTATCGTAGCGGCGTACCTGAACCAGGAAGGTGTGCCCACACAATTGTGGCACATGCCCGAGCTGCTTATTACTGACAGCTCGTTCCGTGAGGTTCAGGTGAACATGCAGGCGTCTGCACAGAAAATGCAGCATGCATGGCACGACCCGTACCATACGCGTGTTGTCGTGGCGCAGGGATTTATAGGCGGTACCGACACAGGTCACCGCACAACTCTGGGACGTGAAGGTTCGGATTATACGGCCGCATTGATTGCCAACTTCCTGAATGCAGAAAGCGTAACCATTTGGAAGGATGTGCCGGGCATACTCAATGCGGATCCGCGTCTGGAATCGAATACGGTACTTATCCCCGAACTGAATTATTTTGAGGCCGTAGAATTGGCATACAGCGGAGCACAAGTCATTCACCCGAAGACCATCCGTCCGCTGGAGAACAAGAATATCCCCTTGTTTGTCCGGCCGTTCATGCATCCGGAGCAGCCGGGCACGATTATCAAATCTGCACCGACGCAACCTGTTAATGTGCCGGTGTATATCTGGCGCAAAGAGCAAGTGCTGATCACCATGCGTGCCAAGGACTTCTCGTTTGTGCTGGAGGACAGTCTGACGCAGATCTTTGATGTGATACAGCGATGCCGGCTGAAAGTCTCGCTTATCCAATCATCCGCTGTAACAGTGTCGGTATGTGTGGATAACTCGCGCAGCCTGAAGAAAGCGTTGCAAATGCTGAACGAACACTTTGCCGTCACGTACAACGAACATCTGTCATTGCTTACTATCCGCGGTACAACGCCGGAACTGATAGAACAGGAGCGAAAAGGACGAGTAATCCTGCTCAGCCAGCTGACACGGCGAACTGCAAAATTCGTGATAGCCGAATAGCCAATATATTGAACCATGAACGAACACTTTACAAAGGAATACTGGATTACACTTTTCCATGACTTTTGGCATGCTTTGCGTACGAAAAAGTTCTGGCGCGAGCTGATTGTCATGACCATAGGAATGTCTGTTGGGGCAGCCTCCGTGTATTATTTCCTGATGCCGTCTCATCTGATAGTCGGTACGATTTCCGGTTTGAGTATCGTTATCAATACCGTGATTGGCGGCAATGCAGATACATTCTCATATCTGGTAATGGGTATCAACGCGTTTCTCCTGCTGTTGGCGTTCTTGTTAATTGGCAACGAGTTCGGTGCCAAGACTGTCTATACGGCAATGATTCTCGGTCCGCTGACGCAGATGTGGGATCGTATCTATCCGTATACCAATTTCACGCACAAGGTGATTGAGAATCCTGACATCCTGTCGCGGCTGCAGGCCGGCGAGAGTGTGTTGGACGCTAACGGCAATCCATATTTGCTTAGCCGGGCAGGGGAGGTGCTGGAACAGGTTCGTGACTCGGTGATGTCTGCGGGTCTGGGAATGGGTGACGTATGGTTTGATCTGGTATGTTTTGTGTTCATGCTGTCTGCATGCCAGGCAATAGAATTCAGCATCAATGCTTCAACCGGCGGCCTGGATATCCTTGCCAAGATTATCAACAAGTACCTGCATTTCGATATCGGTGCGTCAGTCAGCATAGGCGGCGCGCTTATCTGTTGCTCGGCGTTCTTCATCAATGACTTCCGTATGGTGGTTATCGGTCTGATCGGTACGTGGGTCAACGGACTGGTGATAGACTATTTCACCGCTTCGTTCTCCAAACGCAAACGAGTATGTATTATCAGTCCCGAGCATGAGCGCATCCGTCAGTATATCGTATATGATTTGGTCCGCGGATGCTCGTTGTATAACGTACGTGGCGGTTTCAACAAGACGGAGAAGGTCGAGATACAGACTCTGCTGACGCAGGACGAGTTTGCCAAACTGATGAAGTTCATCAAGGATAGTCACATCAAGTCATTCATCACAGCTGGCAATTGTAGCGAGGTGTATGGTCTGTGGCTCAAGCACAAGAGAAATGAAAATGGTCGTATCGTAATAGATACATCGGAATAACATAACTCATCCGCCGGCAATGGCGGATTAAAACAACAAATTAAGTATGAAACCTACATTATTTATTCTGGCAGCCGGTATGGGCAGCCGTTACGGAGGATTGAAGCAGCTGGACGGACTCGGTCCGAATGGTGAGACAATCACGGATTACTCGGTATTCGACGCACTGCGTGCAGGGTTTGGTAAGATTGTGTTTGTCATCCGCAAGGATTTTGAGGAGGACTTCCGTCGCGTTGTGATTGCCAAGTATGCTGACAAAGTGCCTTGCGAGGTATGCTTCCAGAGTCTGGACAAAGTGCCTGAAGGATGCAAATATAATCCGGAGCGCACCAAGCCTTGGGGAACGAACCACGCCGTGCTGATGGGCAAGGATGTGATTAACGAACCGTTTGCCGTTATCAATGCAGATGACTTCTATGGCAAGGAGAGTTTTGCTGTACTGGCTGAGTTCCTGCGTGGGGTAGAGGGCAAGCAGAACCAATACTGCATGGTCGGTTACCGTGTGTGCAACACACTCAGTGAAAACGGTTCGGTCAGTCGTGGCGTATGTCAGACCGATGCCAATCGCTGCCTGACCGATGTTGTGGAGCGCACGAACATCGAGCGCAAGAACGGGCAGATTGTCTTCACCGAAGATGGCGTGGATTATCCGCTGGAGGAGAATACACCAGTATCGATGAACATGTGGGGTTTCACACCAGAGTACTTCCGTTACTCGGAGGATGCTTTCAAGGAGTTCATTGCCAAAAATGGTCAGGAACTGAAAAAGGAGTTCTATATCCCGACGCTGGTCAACGACCTTATCAAGGCCGGTAAGGCTACATGTGAGGTGCTTGACACGCCGTCCAAGTGGTTCGGTGTCACCTATTCCGACGACCGTCAGATGGTTGTTGACAAGATACAGTCACTCGTCAATCAGGGTGTTTATCCCAGTCCGCTCTTTTAATCAGTGAGCTGATTGTCTAACGTCCATCTCGGACACCATAAAAAAACGTCCGCCTATCTTTTCGGGTAGGCGGACGATTGTATTTATACCAATGTTGTTAACGGCAGCCTGCTTCAGCATCGAAAGTAGGCGGTACGTCGAACTGCTCTTCAGGATCGTATGGCAGGTTCTCGTCTGCAAGCACTTTTTGCATGTACAATGCCCATATCGGCAACGCCATGGATGCTCCCTGTCCGTCAGACATCTTGTCGAAGTGAATGGCGCGGTCCTCACCGCCTACCCAACAACCGCTGACCAGCGAAGGCGTGAAACCTACAAACCAGCCGTCGGAGTTGTTCTGGGTCGTGCCGGTCTTGCCTCCGGCAGGCATCTTCAGTCCGTACCGGAACCGCGTACGCACGCCTGTTCCGTGGTCAAGCACGTTACGCAGCATGTAGATCATCTTGTATGAAGTCAGTTCGGAAATAATCTCACGTTGTTGGGGCTGGAACGACGCAATGACGTTACCCTGCTTGTCCTCAATGCGTGTGACATACAATGGGTCAACACGTATACCGCGATTGGGGTAGGTGGTGTACGCATCGACCATCTCCTTGACACTTACCTCGCACGGGCCGAGACAGATGGATACCACCGGATCCAATTGACCCTGAATGCCGAACGAACGCATCAACCGCACGAGTTGGTTGGGCGTATAGAGTGACATCAGGTAGGCGGAAATCCAGTTGGATGACTGTTGCAGTCCCCAGTTCAAAGTAACAGTGTCGCCCTGGTTCTTGGTATGTTCGTCGCGCGGTGTCCATGCTACACCATTTCCGTCAATAAGAGTGACGGAGTCGTTGATTGTCTTGTCGCACGGCCACATTCCTTCATCCATCGCAAGCGTGTACAAGTATGGCTTGACGGTTGAACCGACCTGACGGCGTCCGAGGGTAACCATGTCGTATTGGAACTGCTTGAAATCCGGACCGCCGACATATGCCTTAACATGACCGGAATGAGGATCCATCGACATGAATCCGCAACGCAGGAAGTGCTTGTTCCAGCGCACGGAATCCAGCGGAGACATTACGGTATCAATCTGCCCGTCGTAACTGAATACCTGCATCGGTACGGGCGTGTTGAATATCTCACGAATCTCAGCTTCGGACTTTCCCGAACGTCTGAGAGAGCGATACCTGTCGGTCTGACGCATGGAGCGTGTCATAATTCCGTCAATCTCCTCTTTGCTCAGGTCACGTGAGAACGGTGCGTATGACTTGTCTTTCTTCTCGTTGAAGAAACGCTTCTGCAAGTCGCGCATGTGCTCACTGACAGCATCTTCTGCATATTGCTGCATACGCGAATCCAGGGTGGTGTAGATGCGCAAGCCGTCCTGATAGAGGTCGTAATGCGAACCGTCAGGTTTGACGTTCTTCTGGCAGAAACCGTATAAGGGGTTGTTCTCCCATTCACGACGGTCTATCTCGTATTGCAGTTGGTTCCACTCGGAGTAGTTGTGCGGATTAGGCTCCTTGGCTGTGAGCGTCAGGCGCAGGAACTCGCGGAAGTACGGTGCCATGCCTTGCTTGTGATCCACAGAATGATACTTGATCTCAACCGGCATAACGGATAGGGAGTCGAATTCCTGTTGAGTGATCTTCTCGTACTTCACCATCTGTGATAGTACGGTGTTGCGGCGGTTGAGCGCACGTTGAGGATGACGGATAGGATTGTACAGCGAGGGGTTCTTCAGCATGCCTACAAGCATGGCGGCCTGCTCAATCTTCAGGTCGGTCGGAGTAGTGTAGAAATACACGTACGATGCCGACTGGATACCTACTGCATTATACAGGAAGTCAAACTGATTGAGATACATGAGCAGTATCTCGTCCTTGGAGTATAACCGTTCCAACTGCGTGGATATCACCCATTCGATAGGTTTCTGCAAGGCACGCTCAAAGATATTGTTCGCACGCGGAGACCAAATCTGTTTGGCGAGCTGCTGTGTCAGTGTTGAACCGCCACCGGCACGACCTAACTTGAGTACGGCACGGAACAAGGCCTTGAAGTCCACTCCCGTATGGTCGTAGAAGCGGGCATCCTCTGTGGCGATGAGTGCGTCTATTACATACGGACTGAGATCGGTATATTTGACACCCACGCGGTTCTCCTTGATATAGTATCGTCCCATACTCACCATGTCCTCGGTGAATATCTCCGAGGCATAGGTGTTCTTCGGGTTCTGCAGTTCGTCCAGCGGAGGCAGATAGCCTACCCAGCCACGGACGATGGCTACAAATATCAGATACAATGCCAGAACGCCTGCTGTAAACAAGCCCCAGAACCATAATAGAAATTTGACTCTCTTATTCATTTATTCTCTCATTAAATCGGTTATAATCGTATTCAGTATGTTGATGCCGTCGGGTGTGGCAATCAGTTGTCCGTCAGTATGCCGCAGTCTGCCTGATGCGATGTACGGCTGCGCTTTCTTCAGGAGTTCGTCAGTGGCTGTGATGCCTTTGCTTGTGCGCAGACCCAGCATGACGCGTTCGTTGTATTTCTCCGTTTCAGTCAATCGCTCGCGTTGGCAGGGTATCTTGCCGTTCATTATGTCGCGCAGATAATTGTGCAGGTTGGCTGCGTTCCATTGCCTTGATGTCCTGTCGTACGAGTGTGCGCCAGCTCCCAAACCCAGATACGGCGTGTCGTCCCAATAACTGCTGTTGTGCCGGCTCTCGTATCCGGGCATAGCGAAGTTGCTCACTTCATAATGGCTGTATCCTGCCTCTTTCAGCCGTTGGCATAGAAGGGCGTACATGGCGTTGGCGAGGTCATCGTCCGTCTCGTGTACCGCACCTTTCTGCTTGAGCCGCCACAGCGGTGTGCCTTGCTCATACGACAGGCAGTACGAGGATATGTGCTGCACGCCGAATGTCAGAGCCGTCTCTATATCCGCCTGCCACTGTTCCATCGTCTGGTCGGGCAGGGCGTACATGAGATCGATACTGATATTCGTATAGCCCGAGTCCTGCGCCAGAAGGATTACTTGCTTTGCCTGCCTGCTGTCATGGCGGCGGTTGAGGAAAGCAAGCATTCCGTCGTCAAACGATTGTATGCCTATACTCAGCCTGTTTATCCCCATGGCCTGCCAGGCTTTGAGCCGGGCTTCCATTATGTCCGAAGGATTGGCTTCCATCGTCACCTCTTCAGCCTGAGTTACCGGCAAGGCGCGCAGTAATCGCTCCAGATCCGTGTCGGCCAGTTGCGAGGGCGTGCCGCCTCCTATATAAATAGTGCGTACCGGTTCGTCTTGCGGCAGGTAATCCGCACGCAGTTCGTACTCCTTCAATACCGCATCTACGTATGTGCTCCGTTGCGACAGTTCCGTAGTGGAGAAAAATCCGCAGTACGCGCATCGCGAGTAGCAGAACGGAATGTGTACGTATATGCCTGCCATC
>Ga0310690_10004587_pt1 | contig 19451 bp, 6 predicted proteins | sample AusTroGonzalo_MG_2_FD_207661 | JGI IMG/M metagenome (GOLD analysis project Ga0310690, IMG submission 207661) | Bovine rumen microbial communities from tropical cattle in Woodstock, Queensland, Australia - Gonzalo_04 (v2) (version 2) | ecosystem: Host-associated > Mammals > Digestive system >...
AGTGGTAGTACAAGCAATCATAGTAGTCTGCAGCACCGCTACCAACCAAGTTGGTGTTCGGGAAGTGGTTGCCGTAGAAGACACCATTAGCATCTTCATCACCAGGTACTGATGAATTGTGATACATGGTACGAGTAGTGGTTTGACCAGTAGAAGTCTCCCAACTAATAGCATTGCTGTTGATCCAAGGTTTAGAAACGTTACCAGTGTTGTAAGTTCTGGTAGCGAAGTAATCACCAACACTTGTAGGAGGAATCAACACACCATCCTTATAGATGTAGAATTCAACATAAAGCATGGTATCAGCAGCAGGACACTCACCATTAATCTTCCACAGATAGTTAGTCTCCTCGTTCGTATTCAAATCGAAATGACGGATAGGAGTGCTATCAGGAGTCATGAAGACGAATTGAGGAATATCAGTAGCCTTGACGGTGATAATGTCATTATCAATCAACACGTTTTCAGAAACGTTATTCATGTCTGTAGATTTACAACCATGGATGTTCGTTTCGACAACATAGAAGAAGTAGAACTCGTTACGAGCAACTTCCTTGCTGTTAATGAAGGTAACATCTTGATCTGATGCAAGAGTATCGAAGACCATAACAGCATTTGTACCGCGATCAACCAAGATATCATCGCCAGAGTTGTTGACAACGAACCATTCGTAAGTGCTGGTTGCATTCGGTTCAACAACACTCATGTTGACAGCACCTTCGAGACAGATAGTAGCATCGCCCTTAGCCTTAGGAGCAAGTACGCTATCAACCATGACGAAGACTGAATCGTAGTAAGTACCGCAAGGAGTATTGACAGATGCAACGAGGGTTTCGCCATTGTACTTAGCGAAGTTCACCATAATGCTACCTGTCTTGATGGTATCACCAGCAAGTGTCCAAACGGTATCGCTAGTAATATGGTCAGGATCATTGACATTGAAGTAGATATGATACTCATCATCCTGTTGAAGCGCTTGGGAAACAACACGGTCAGCAAGAACGAGTTCAGCATTGTTACAGATATACAAGGTGTCATGAGGTTGAGCAAAGAGCGTCACCGTAGGAATACGGTAAATCTTGATGTCGAAGTTAGGAGTAACAATGGTATCTTTACATTCTGTGATCCAAGTATAACGTCCATAAGTAGTATTATTTTGCGTATTGGTAGGAACTGGAACGAATGCAGTAGGATCAAGAACGATAGAATCAACATTGTTCGGCATTCTGACAGTCCAGAATTGTTTCGTAACAGTAGCAGTACCATTCCACTTAGGCTCTTTACCCTCAACGATAAACTGATCCAAAGTAGAACCCGGACATGCAGCTTGCATCACAGGATAAACGGTATCGTTCGTCAGGATGTTCAGAGTGACATAAGCAGTGTCTTGACCGCAGTTAGGAACATTGCCAGTAATAGCAGCCACAACCATAATCTTACCACCAGCAGCAGCCGTAGCGATTTTGTCGTTAATACTCAACTCATGGTAAGAACCCTCACGTAAACCGTAGTATTTGAGTTCGAGCTCATTAGCTCTGTAATTAGCAGAATCAATGATACGAGCGTTCAACAAGGTAACAGGATTGACGAATGTCTGGTTCGGGCAAATGGAGACCGTCGAAGTAGTAGCGGTAACATCAACCTTATTGAGAATGCGGAATGTACCAACCTTCTTCGTCAACTCTTGGCAACCATTACCTGCATAGTAGTAAACATCAGCTTGAGGCATGCTCTTGATAGAGTCAACCAAAGCAGCAACGTTCTTCACAGGAACAAGATGACCAGCAGGATCAAGATACAACCAGCAAGTGGTATCAGCATACATCGTGCTTACACAATGTGCAATGGAATCAGCAGCTTGTGCGAGACAGAGATCGTACACATCATTAGGATCAACCGTAAGAACCGGTTTCGGATTCACTCTAATGGTAACGGTATCAGAATTGACCCAGTTTTGACAATCTGCATCATAGAATCGTGCAAACACCTTAGCATAATCATGTGCAGGATAGAGCAAGCCAGAACGACGTGCATATTCCACTCTGGTACCGGTAGACGGGATGAGATAGACATAAGGATTGTTATAAACACCGCCCATCAAAGTAGCGAAGTTAATAGAATCGCCCTCACAGAATTCATCAGGCTGCACGAGGTGCAGGTAGTTAGTGTCAACCACGATGGTAGCAGACTTGGTGGTAGAACCACAGTTGTTGTAAGCTTCCACAACAAGAGTCTTACCATTGTAAGCATAATAGACAGGGAAGTTGAAGGTGTTCGTATTATTCACAGCTTGAGCAGGAGCAAGCAACTTGCTAGGATTATCATTGAAGTAAATCTTCACACTGTCAACACCTGCACCATAGATATTAACCTTTGCAGTGAAATCATAAGAATCACCAGCGCAATAAGGATTGCTGAGATTGAAAGTAGTAACCACAGGAATAGAATCCGTAAGGATAGTGAACTCGTCAGATTGAACTCTGTCAGGACAATCACCATTGGTAACAACAAATCTGTAAGTACCTGCACCATTAACATTAATAGTCTGTACGTTTTGAACTTCAGTCCAAGTAATAGGAGAAGTTTTCTTTTGCAAAGTCAAAGTACCAACATTAACGGTAACGGCATTGTACATTCTGACCAAAATGTCAGAAGGAACACAGAAGATACCATTGTTGAGAGCCAAAGCGTCAGTGAAATCAGCGTTAGCCTCAGGAAGGATGGTGTGGTAATAGTGATAAACACTGTCACAACCATAAGCTGTAGCGTTGTTCACGCGAACATCCTCAGTGAAGGTAATAGGCGCGAAAGTAGTATTACGTCTTTGCCATATATTGTAGAATGAGCAAGCGGTATCGTAAACAGTGACAGCAGCGGTATCGTGTGTGAAGAAGTTGATCTGAGAACGAGAGGTACAACCTCGCATATCCTCAACGTCAACACAGAAGGTGTGCATACGACCAGACGGATAGTCAGCAGCGTAGATCTTGAAGCTCTCTTCCTTGTCAACACCTGCAGGAGTGACGTAGGAATTAGACCAAACAATCTTTGTAAATTTATCTGCATTTCCAATACCAATCATGACAGAATCATTCTGACAAGCTTCGATAGAATTGTTAGGAAGGATAGTATGATCGGAAATGAAAACAGGAAGCACTCTGCCCTGGACGCAAACATGAACTATGCTATCGGTGGTACAGCCAGTAGCAAGGCTTCTGACATGCAAATGATAATCGCAGCAGAGGATAGCGTCAGTAGCAACTTGGACCGTAGGACCATAAATCGTGTCGTTGTGACAAGCCTTCACCCATCTGTATTCGAATTCGCCTTGAGCGCAGGAAGCGTTAGCCGTTGCACTTGCAGTGAGGGAAGCGTTCTCCGTGTTCAAGCAGAAACCGAATGTGTTATTATAATTATTGTTATTTTCAGGAGTGATGGTAACGATAGGAGCACAGATGTTATCAGTAGGAACGTTGAAGTTATCATTTGCCTTACAACCGGAAACTTCATCGATGACATACACAGTGTGTGCACCTGCAATACCCGTCCAGGTATTGGTCTCAGAGTAGTTACCGTCAACATCGAGGCTGTAACGGAAATCAGTGTTGGTGAACAGCGTGCTCGTAGCCGTTGCAGTCAAAGAACCGTCATAAAGGGCAGGTTCGCAAGAATGGTTGTTGAAAATGTCAGCATTGATAACGAAATCAACAGCAGACTTTTCAACCACAACATTGGTAGCGACTGCGAAAGCACAACCAGTGGTTGTATCCTTCACCATAGCGGTGTAGGTACCATCCATCACACCGGTGAAGACATTGTTGAACTGATACGGATAAACCATATTGTTGTCCACACCAACAAGGCTATACATCTTAACGGCGTCAACATTCGGAGCGCCATTAGCGTGTTTAGCATTAGCAGTAACTGTTACGGTACCGTCGTAAGGAGCCTTACAGTTCTTGTTAGCTGTTGCAAATGCAGAACCTTCAATGTAGTCGTCAGAATGAGGAACCGTGATGGTATCATGGATGTTACAACCTTTAGTCTTATCATACACATTGACGAAATAGAGAGTATCGGTGAGGTGATACATGGTGTAGTTATCCATATCGAAGTAATTCACCTGGAGACGTGCACCAGCGGAATCATTCTCATTTGCATAGTAGAATGAATAATCGTAACGAGAGATATTTTTGTAAGGATTATCCATCACGATAGAACCGTTACCCGGGTGTTCGAAGGTAGGAACACACATGGTGTTAGCGGTAGCATGCATTGCAAGTTCAGGATACTCATATTGAAGAACCTCGACATTGTAATTCTGAGAAGGACACAGATAAGTAGAAATGAATGAGAAGGTATAAGTATCTGCACTCAAATGTTCAAACTTCTTAGAAGAAACAGTAAGAGCATCCGTGGTATCACCGTTGAAGACGATCTTATATGGTTTAATGTAATCAGAAGTAGGATTCTTGATGTAAATAGTAACAGTACCATCGTAATCAGCAATAGTAGGATCACAAGAGGTGTTGGGAGTCTTTGAAATGCTATTCAACTCAGGGATATAAGTAGTATTCACAATAACATCATCCTTTTGAGTCAAACAACCAGTGTTTTCAAATACAGCCTTAACTCTATAGTTACCAGCAGCAAGTTGTTGAGGATAACCGAAAGCAGGATAGTTGACATAAACTGCTTCATCCTCAGGAATCGGATTCTCTGAAGTGCCTAAGTAAGCATAGGTAACTTTTGCACCAGTAGAAACACCCGTAACCTTGAGACCACCATTAACAAGATTGTCTTCATTAGGACAATAGTTATTAGCATAAGTGGTAACAGTAAATGCAGGATTAACAGTATTGTTGCCAACGTTAATTTCTTTAGTAGTTCTACAACCTGATGCAGAATCTGCAGCATAAATTTTATAAGGACCTGACGCCAAGTTTTCAACAACAGGATTACCATGGATGTCAGTAATCACTTGCTCACCTCCAAAAGTAATGGTATAATACACTGATTGAGGATTGGTCAAGAAAGTGAGTTTACCATTAGGATGTTCGGTATCACAAGAGGTGTTAGAAGAAGCTGTAACGAAGATAGAAAGGGTAGCACCAGAGGGTTCCAAAGTAACCATCAAAGGATCAGACTCACAGAAGGTGGAGTTGCTGGTCTTCTTAATGTAATAGTTACCATTGGTAAGGTTCTCATAAGAATCCAAAACATTGCCCTGAGCATCGGTAATCTCATAAGAGTAACCTGCGACAGGATGGAGAACGATAGAACCATCGTTGTTCTTACAAGTAGTAGGATTATTGAGCTCATACTCGGTATTAGCAATCGTAACAGGAGCACGATTACCGCGGATGTTAATGTCATAAGTGCTTTCACAACCCTTAGGAGTTGTCACAGTAAGGGTACCATGACCTTCAGGCAAAAAGTCGAAGATAACAGTAGTCTCGGTGACATGAGGATCAGAAGCAGGAACTTCAGACTTTCTGTAATAAGTAACAGTAGGATTAGCATCCATGACAAGTTCATACTCAGTGTTAACAGGAGCATTCAGCAAGATGAACTTACCGTTCCAAGGAGCATAGCAATGAGTGTTCGGTTGAGAAGTAGAATCGATGGTAGTAGGAGTCATATAGACTCTCACAGAAGCAGATGCTTCAGCTTTACATTCTTTAGTGTCGGTCACAACGAGTTCATAGACATAGTCGGTAGAATCTTGGCCATCGATAACATAGTTAGCTTCGTGGATAGAAGAAGCATTGGTATTGATAGCAGTACCGTTCTTCTTCCAAGCATAAGTAACATCACCAATGTTATTCACAACTTGAGAAGTGATATCGAAGATTGTGGGAGAACAGCCACTTGCAGGAGCTGCAGCCACAGTAACAGCGATCGTGTGCTCAGGAATACGAGCGAAGAACATGTTTTTAATAGCATATTCTTTATTGTCGCATTTGGTCTTCACATAAACAGTAACCATTGTGTCAGCAGTAATCTCAGTACCGGCGACAGGATCCTGTCTGAAGGTGAAGGTGCTGAAAGGTTGACAGTTGTCGATGAGGTTGCTGTTATTCAAATAATGAATGAAATCAGGAACTTTCTTCACGCAGTGAGCGAGAACTTCAACAGTGTCGTTGATGACATCACCAGAATAGACAGGTCCAACAGTGTCGATAACAGGAACAGAGATGGTAGCATAAGCGTCACAACCGTAAGTACGGTCAACAACGTCAACGCGAGCCACATAAGTTTCAGAACATCTGTCAGGAAGGATGTAGATGCTGGAGGTATCGGTAAGAGAACCCCAAACGTTCACACTCTCACCAGACCAAGTGTAGTCAAGGTTCGGAATCTTGGTGTGAGTCACAGCGTCAACAGCCTCGATGGTGAGCACGCCGTAAGTCGGGCAAAGCGGGAATTCAGCGCCATTACGGATATCCGGAATGATGGTGAGGTTCGGGCTAGCCTTCACATAAACAGTCTCTAATTCAGAATAAGCATCGCAACCGAGAGCGTCAGTGACGTGCATACGGAAGTGATAGAACTTGTCACCTTGGTTAGGTGTAACAACGGTCTCAACGCCATTGACGTTAGAGAAGACCACGTCATTTTCAATATTTTCCCATTCGAAGGTCAGCGGAGACTTCGGAGTGAAATCTCTCGGGAATTTAACCATCGTGGAATCGAAAGTCAAAGTAAAGGTCTCGTCATCGCAAATACCAGGTCTTTGACCAATATTGTTCACGATAGACGGGAATTCAACGAACATAGAGTCAGGACGGTTGAAGTAGAGGATAACAGCATCAGCTTCGTTACCGCACTTGTCCCAAACAATGGTACGAACGGTGAGTTGGTTACCCACATTCGCTCTGAAGATATCTTTAGAACCGACAACTTTGACGGAATCGAATTGTTCGGAGTTCTCCCAATAGAATTCGGAGTGTTCCATCAAATAGTCAACAGTCATATCGGTGCAGTTGTCAAAGACGTAGGGTTGGATCATTTCCACGAGAGCTGCACGTGAAGGAGCATCGTAGGTGCAGTTAGCTGCACGAACGGGGACCATGCGGATGTAAGGCGTAATACCAGTGACCGTATCAATGAAGAAAGGTCTGGTAGTATCAACACCGTAGAAGGTTTGAGTGAAGGAAACCGTGCTGTCGCAGAGGTTTTTAATAGTATAAGTTCTCACGAGAGTGTCAGCGCATTCACCTCTGAGGATAGCAGCGTCAACATGAGTGAGAGTGAGATAGTCAAGACCGCAATCATCGGTGATAACCATACCAGCGTCAACGAGATCAGCAATCGTCTCGTAAGCAGGAGTATTATTAGTAGAAGTTTCGCTGTTGTCGAGTTGACAAGCGTAAACCATCACAGGAGCAGTAGGAACATTGGAAATAGTCGGAGCGTGTTCAACACCAACTTTGAAGCGGAAAGTGTCAACCACAGACTTACAATTGTTATTGTCTTTCACATAAACAGTAGAAGTGAAAGCATCGTTACATCTAGCGGTTGTAGGAATAGTATAATGTTCCGTAACTGTCTTATCAGGAGTAGAAGGAACAAAAGGCATAACCGTGAACTTGATGTTGCTACGGTATGAATCATACGTTCTGCCGGTAGAACCACTTGTAGGAATACTATTGGGATTACCGTTATAGTTGTTGGATCCTTTATATCTCAAAGAGACATTACCACTAGCTTGAGTAGAACGGAAATAACCACTGTTAACTTTGTCAGCAGAAGTCAAATCCTCAACAACGACAACCAAATTCTTAGTGCCATTGTAAGCATACTCTTTAGAAAGTTCAAGTTCAACCCAACCAGATGCGCTTGCTGCCAATGCACCGTTATAGACTAATTCATTTTCAGTAACAGGGAACCAATCTTTAGAAGTAAATGTTGCATTGTCACTTGTCGTCAGATAAATCTTGACATTCTGTTGATTCAAATTGCCGCCAGTTTTATAATATTGGAAAGACAATTTTGTAATATTACCTGTTGCAGCAACTTGTGCAGGAGTAAAGATCTGTTGAGTGTAACTATAATTAGCTTCTGGATCTATAGGAAGATTCTTAGCTGAAGTACCAGTACCAATAGTCGTGGTGGTTTCGCTCACTGCGTTGTCAACATCGCCACCCCAGAAATAGGTGTATTCAGGTTGCGGATTGTTGGTAATCTCTGTTTTGAGATCTACCACTGCGCCAGGGCAATTGATAGCCTTGGGTTGAGTAACAGCAATCTCAGGAGTCAAGTGGATGGTGAAAGGAACCCAAGCGAAATGTCTGGACTCACAACCATCAACGTCAGTATTGACCGTAACAGCAAAGAAATAAATCGTGGTGTCCTTGTTGACATTATTCTTCGGCAAGTAGTCGATCAAGTTGACTTTCAACACATTTTGATTGGCGCTGTTGAAGACAATCTGAGAATTCTCATCCAACTTGCTGGTCCAAGTGTCATAAGGATATTGTGCTAAATAATCAGAAATCGTTTTGATAGATGACGTCTTTCTGAAATTATAGTTGCTGAACCAAAGGGTGGAGCTACCGCACTCACCAGGAGTAGAGGTAATCGTCAACTGAGTGGTTGAGTCCACTTGCTCGCGGCAGATGGTCTCCATATTCAAAGCCAATGTCGGAACCTTAAGAGACTTGACGGTGAGATACAAGGTGTCAGCCGGTCCATCACAAACAATCGTGTCACCATAGTAAAGATAAGTATTGACTTGGCGAACGATATATCTGTAAGAAGTATCAGGAGTCTCATAAATATTAAGAGCCGGGGTCTGCTTATTGAAAGCAAACGTCTCTGACCAAATGTTATTGGCATTCTTCCATTCAATAGCGGTGTCAATAATAATGCCCTGCAGATTCAGATGCTTCTTATCCAATTTAAGTCTGAAAAGAGAAGCGTCGATAGGAGTGCAAGCACAAACGGCAGTGTCTTTACCGCTGATAGCAGGTCTGTGTCTCACGAAGTAGCTCACATGAAGGACAGTGTCGATATTGAGATAATCGCAACCAGTGCCAACGAGCATGTTGGTACCGAAGATGACATTGGTGTCAGGGATAGTTCTGTCGAAGGTAAATGTTTCGGGACGACCGAGCACGAGAGCGGGCTCGTTTTCGCAAACATGCATTCTGAGGGTGTCAAACACAGGGAAGCCGATGGTATCGGAGTAGAGGATGTCACCGCAGACGGACATGTGACCGCCCACTAATTTATGTTCGTCTCTATCGTAATGGAGGTTAGGCCAAGGAGTACCATCGTGACGTTCACGGATGCTCATAACGAGATAATATTCACCAAGGTTTTTCCATTTAATCTGGACATAGGTTTCAGCTTGTTTGAGGAAACCCATATAGAAGTAGTCAAGTGCTTCGGTGTAGAGCGGGGTGAGTCCTTGAGAAGGAATCTGCTCGCCAGGGATGGTCGTCACACATTCAGGACAACCGTATTGGGTTTGCAAAGCACCAGGATAGTTGGTAGGAGTGGTCGCAGTTTCAGGGTTGAACTGATACTGACCGGGTTGAGCCATAGGATTGCAGAAGCCATTGCCATCCGGAACCTGGCCGCCAAGCCAGCTGATGAAATCATGTACGCCGGTAGTATTGTTGAGCTCCTTGTACAGGGTGTAAATGCTGAACTCAGCATAGTCAGAGAGATTGTCGTTCACTCTCTCGAACACACCCGTCTCGGGGTTCTTCCAATACAGTTCCCAATCAATGGAAACTTTCTTGTCGTCGCAAATGTCAGCACTACAAAGGTGGAGTTTATAATACTCAACCTTGTTGTAGGCCGCATTGCCGACATACACGCCGTAATCGGTCCTGAGGGCATTACCGAGCGTATGAGTCAACGCTATTTGGCCCGCAGTACCGCCATTGGCCACTTGGTCAACTACGTCGGGTTGCAGGTTCTCGATCCAGAACCCTCCGCCACAGTTACCGCCTTGCTGTGCGCTCACACTGAAACTCAGGAGCCCCAGCAGAATGCTTAGAAAGCAAATTGATAATAGTTTTTTCATACTGTTTTTTGTTTAATTTGTAATTTATATTATTTATTTTTCTTTTATTCTTTTCGCTTTTAGCCTTTCATTCAACACTATACATTACTTTACACTATACATAATTTTTAACCTGCAAAAATACATTTTTTTTTCATTGAATGTTCATTCATCAATTTTTTTTCGATTTTTTTTGCTGTTATTTGTAAACAGCTCATAATCAATAAATTGAAAACAAACAAAGCCTGAAAAAAATTATCACAGGTTATCAACAGTATATCAACACGCCTTCCAACAGGCCTATATAGCGACTTTATCACATAGTCTTTGAGTTTTTCTAGGTTATACGCGAGGGACGAGCGGAAGGTTACAGGAGGGGGATGTGGTTTAAGGTTTAAGGTTTAAGGGATGAGAGAAGGAATCAAAGGTGATTGTACATTCTACATTGTACATTGAATAAACAACATCGTGCCGAGAATTAAAAAATCGGACTTCGCGCAATCATCTGCACGCAAAATCCGATTCTCGACAGGATATTATGTAATCCGTTAAATATTAGTATCTTAGAGGACTAATTCATAATTCATAATTATTAGGGTAGGCCTTACTGTTCCCTCATTCTTAATTCTTAATTCTTAATTCTTAATTCTTAATTCTTAATTATCTTAAACTCCGTCCTCCGGTTCTCAGCCCTCCCCTCTTCAGTGCTGTTGTCCGCAATGGGCACACGCTTGCCGTAACCCTTGTACTGCAAACGCTCGGCAGGGATGCCCTTCGAGATTAAGTAGTCATAGACAGACTTGGCACGGTTCTCAGAAAGACGGTCATTATACTCATCAGTACCCTGGTCATCGGTGTGACCGCCAATCTCAATGCGGATGTTGTTGGTACGGAGATAGTCTACCAATTTGTCAAGCTCCACGAAAGACTCCGGCTTCAACTCGGTCTTGTCAAAGTCGAAGAAGACATTCTTAAGGGTGACAACCGTACCTACATCAGTAGGTTGCAAGTAAATATTTTTCAAATAGGGCGACAACTCCGTGTAAGTCTGCGCCACTTGGAAGTTTTCGGAGTAGAACGGATAGTTGGGGTGAGAAACGTTGAGCAGCACATTGCTGCCTGTGTGGACACAGGCCAAGAAACTTCCAGTTTGCGGATCAGAGGTTGTAGATGTCAGCAACTGTTTAGTATTCAAATCAATAAGTTCTATACGAGCAGCCAGGGGCTGATGCGTGAAGGCGTCGCTCACATATCCCTTGAGGTAGGTGACAGGGTTCGGACGTAGTTGGTTATCGAGTTCGAAACTATACAGATCGAGACCACCGAAACCTCCATCCTTATCGGAAGCGACATAAGCCATCGTACCCATAGCATTGATGAAGATGTTGATCTCATCGGCAGGGGAATTGATAGGATAACCCATATTCTTGGGTTCGCTCCAGGAGCCATCAGGTTGAAGAGTGGCATAGTAGAGGTCGTAGCCGCCCATGCCCACTCGGCCATTGGAAGCGAAGTAGAGCGTGCGACCGTCACTGTGGATGAACGGCGCAGCATCATCACCCGGGGTGTTGATAGCAGAACCCAGATTTTCAGGAATGGAGAATTCCCCCTCCGCCGTCATGGTAGTCTTCCAGATGTCCATTCCGCCATAACCGCCCGGTCGGGAAGAGGCGAAGTAGATCGTCATGCCGTCGGCCGCCATCGTAGGTTGGCTTTCCCATGCGTTAGTGTTCACAGGTGGACCGAAGTTGCGCGGTCGTGACCAACGGTCACCGATGCGTTTCGCCCAATAAAGGTCACAGCTACCCATCCCGAAGTCAGCATCGCACATCGTATATAGCAAGTACTTGCCATCAGGAGAGATACACTGGGCACCCTCATTGTAACCCGTACTAATGGGTTGTCCAATCGGTTGACGTGAAGCCCACTGACCATCGGACTTCGTACTACTATACAAATCCTCCTCGTTAAGACAGAAAGAACAGACTGTGGAAGGAGTACGCGGATGCTTAACGGTAAAGACAAGTTCTTGATCATCGGCAGTAATCGTAGCCAGATACTCATCCCAATCCGAATTGACCAACTTACCCAAGTTCACTAACTCGTAGTTCGTAGGGTGCTTGAGGGCTTCAATGGCAAACTGGCAATTGGCGATAACTTTCTGAGCCTCAGGAAGAACATCCGAATACTGCAGACCTTTTTGAAGGAAAATCTGTAAAGTTTTTAGCGCATATTCGTAGGCTCCACACTTAGCGCCCTCGTTACCCGCAATGAAATAGAGCATCGGATCAGGGTCGCCTATCAGGTCGATAGCACGTTGATAGCAGAACATCGCTGAATCAGAACGAAGATTGAAGTTGAAAATATCCCCCTTCATGATATAAATGTCCGCGTAGTTGGGATCCTTGGCCTGCGCTTGGTTCAGGTAAGTCATCGCCTTCCCGAAGTCGTTGGCTTTCAGACACTGTTTGGCTTTTTCGCATAACGGCGCCGCCTTAGAACCTTTCTGCGCAAACGCGCGAACCGGCATCATCGCCACGATGATACACATTAATATAATATATACTATATTTAATTTATATCTCATATTTTCGATTTGCGATTTACGGTTTGCGACCCTAGTATTAACTTCTACTTCTAACTGCTAACTCCTCCTTCGCTCGCTCCCAATACACGTCCATCTCCTCCAAGGTCATGTCCGTAAGAGAACGTCCGTCGGCTTTGACGTATTGCTCGAGAAGCTGAAAACGTTTCATGAACTTGCGGTTGGTTTTCTCCAAAGCGTCTTCAGGGTGGACATTGATGAAGCGGGAATAGTTGATGATAGCGAAAAGCACATCGCCGAGTTCCTCTTCAATGTGGGCTTGGTCAGGTGTTGGATGATCAACCTCAGCCTTTAGCTCGCCGAGTTCCTCCTGCACCTTGTCCCATACCTGGTTGCGGTTGTCCCAATCAAAACCGACCCCACTGACTTTGTCTTGGATGCGGTAAGCTTTGGTGATAGCCGGCATACCCGAAGGGATGCCGCCCAGTACGGAACGGTTCCCCTCTGTCTGCAACTTAATCTTCTCCCAATTTTCATGCACCTGATTGGCAGAATCGGCCTTGACTTCGCCATAAATATGCGGGTGACGGCGTATCAATTTGTCACACAACTGGTTAAGGACATCCTTTACTTCAAAAAGCTTTTGTTCAGAAGCAATTTTGGAGTAGAAGACGATGTGGAGCATCAAGTCACCAAGCTCCTTGCACATGTCGGGATAATCCTTCTCGATAATGGCATCGGCCAGTTCGAAAGTCTCCTCCACGGTAAGGTTGCGCAGTGTGTCGAAAGTCTGCTCGCGGTCCCACGGGCACTTCTCCCGCAGCTCGTCCATGATTTCTAACAGGTGCCGGAACGCCGCAAGGGCATCGGTGTATTTGTCGGGTTGATTCATTTTGACATTATTGTTGGTGGGTTTCCGTTGTAGAGACGCGATTAATCTCGTCTCTACATAACGAAAATTCGGGATTCGTTCCGCTGTAGAGACGTAGCACGCTACTTCTCTACATTACACCCTAGTACGCGCGTGCGAACAACACACGTTGGTGTGACGGTTTGCCAGTCAGGATGCACTTACCTTCCTCTTGCGGATTGTTGAACGGGATGCAACGGATGGTCGCCTTGCAGAGATCCTTGATCTTCTCTTCGGTCTCGGGCGTGCCATCCCAATGTGCATAGACAAAACCGGGCTTGTTGTCGAGCAAATCGACGAACTCATCCCAAGTATCAGCTTTGTAGGTATGTTCTTCTCTGAATTTCAACGCTTTATTGTACAGATTTTGTTGGATTTCCTCCAAAAGCTTCTGAATATGTTCCACGAGGGTATCGAAAGAGACATTATATTTCTCCATGGTGTCGCGACGGGCAACTTCAGCTTCGTTGTTCTCCATGTCTTTCGGTCCAATGGCAACACGCACGGGCACGCCTTTGAGTTCGTATTCGTTGAATTTCCAACCGGAACGTTTGGTATCGTCGTTGTCGAACTTCACGGAAATGCCGAGAGCTTTGAGTTGTTGCACAAGCGTATCTACCTTAGCAGCAATTTGTTCGCGCTGTTCATCGGTCTTGTAAATCGGGACGATGACCACTTGGATAGGAGCCAAAACCGGAGGCAACACCAGACCATTGTCATCGGAGTGGGTCATGATGAGCGCACCGATGAGTCGGGTGGAGACACCCCAAGAGGTAGCCCATACGTATTCGAGTTCATTTTTCTGATTGAGGAACTTCACATCGAAAGCCTTGGCAAAGTTCTGGCCAAGGAAGTGGGAGGTACCAGCCTGCAGAGCCTTGCCATCCTGCATGAGAGCCTCGATGCAGTAGGTGTCGAGAGCGCCGCCGAAGCGTTCATTCGGAGATTTCACACCCATGATGACAGGGATGGCCATGTGTTTCTCGGCAAAATCGGCATAAACGCGAATCATCTTGTCGGTTTCTTCGAGAGCTTCCTCGCGGGTGGCATGAGCGGTGTGACCCTCCTGCCACAAGAATTCAGCAGTACGGAGGAAAAGGCGGGTACGCATCTCCCAACGAACCACGTTAGCCCACTGGTTGCAGAGAATCGGCAGGTCACGGTAAGACTGAATCCAGTTTTTATAGGTGTCCCAGATAATCGTTTCGGAAGTTGGGCGCACGATGAGCTCCTCTTCCAATTTTGCGTCGGGATCCACCACAACACCACCGCCGTTAGGGTCGTTCTTCAGACGATAGTGGGTGACCACTGCACACTCCTTGGCGAAACCTTCCACGTGGCTGGCTTCGCGACTGAAAAATGATTTCGGGATAAAAATCGGGAAATAGGCATTGGAATGGCCTGTATCTTTAAACATTTGGTCGAGTTGACGCTGCATTTTCTCCCAAATGGCATATCCATAAGGTTTAATCACCATGCATCCGCGCACGGATGAGTTCTCTGCCAGGTCTGCTTTTTTCACAATGTCATTATACCACTGTGAATAATTCTCTTCTCTTGAACAAAAATTTTTAGCCATAAAATCTTATATAAATTAACTTTTTATTACTTTTGCCGTCTATTTAGAAAATCGAGTGCAAAAATAATAAAATAAGGAATAAGGAGGACACTATGAAGAAACAAATTTTAATCGTACTAAGCGCAGTAACTTGCTTATTAGCAGCTTGTTCGACAGCTAATTTCGCCTATTACGATGACATTTACACCTCTTCGGGCGAAAAAAGTGCCAAATCCGCCAGCACGACCGCCGCAACTTCAGCGGCGCAGGCTCCCACCGTGGAAGCTGATTCCATCATTTATGAAACTGATGAGAACGGGAATCTGCTCCGCACGCTGACCTACTATCCAGGCAGCAGCGAGCCAGTCATCACCACTTATATGGAAGTGGTCGATGGTGGTGCTGCCGCTGCAGGAGGCGCATCCGCCAGCTACACCTATGATCCAGATGACTACTACGATTACAGCTATAGTTCACGCATCCGCAGATTTCACACCGATGTTTATGTCGGATGGGGCTACTACGACCCCTATTTCACCAACATGTACTGGTATGACTACTGCCCTGCCAGCTGGGGTTTGAGCATTTACATGGGCTATAATTGGTGGTGGCCGAACTACTACTACCGTCCTTACTATTATGACCCCTACTGGTACCACTGCGGTTTCAACTATGGTTGGGGATGGTATCGTCCTTACCACTACGCTTGGGATCCTTACGGTCCGGGACATCACCATCACGGTCCGATGCCCATCGACTGGTATCACAACAACCGCGACCAAAACCATAGCTATTACTATGGACACCGCAACAACATCGGACCTTCCGTTGGTAATGGCGACGGACATAAAGATCGCGGCGAACGTCCCGATCATGATGGCGCAAATAATTATGTCGCAAGCGGTTACGGTAACGGTGAAACCAACAACCACTATTCATCCACACCGACAACCTTCAACCAACGCTACGATAATTTGGCTGGCACCACAGGTGCAGGCAGCAGTTTCAACAATAGCGGTACCAATGGCACCGGCAACGGCACAACCAAGACAATCACCGGAGCCCGCTCAACTACCGACATCGCAAGACCCACGCACGAAAATATGGAGCCTATCCCTGGCAACAAGACTCCCACTAACGTAAGCGTTCCTAACAGCACTGCTACCACCCAAACCAGCACCAATATGGTAACTTCCGCCAGAACGAATACTTCCGGAAGCAGCAATGCTAACACTACCACTACGACTACGACTACCACGACTACCACCCGCCCAACGACCGTGACACGTACCGTGGTGACCCCGTCCGGCACGACCGCCCGTCAGACAACGACCAAACCTGTCACGACCACTCGTCCAGGAACAGGCACAACAACCACTACCCGTCCTGCCACTACTACTACGACCAGACCTGCTACCACTACTACGGCCAGACCTACCACTACCACCACCACAAGACCGTCAACAACGACCAGCAGATCAACGGAAAATTCTTCCAGACCTTCATCTCCCTCTTACAGCAGGCCCTCTTCGTCCAACTCTTCCCCTTCATCCAGACCTTCGAACAACAGCCGTCCTACATACAGTTCACCCTCTAGCAGCAGTCGCTCCTCCTACAGCTCACCTTCGAGTAGCAGTCGTTCCTCCTATAGCGGTTCTTCCCACAGCAGCAGTTCCAGTTCTTCCCGTAGCGGCGGCAGTTCCCACAGCAGTGGCTCCCACTCCGGCGGCAGAAGATAACCCATAAGCTTGTAAACCTTAAACTCTAAACCTTAAACCTTAAACTCTAAACCTTAAACCAAAATGAAAAAAATAACCACCTTCATCATAGCAATAATGGGCATTATCTGCATGGCAAATGCCCAAGGTGAATACGAAGCCTTCACTTTTTCGCAGGCTGACTACTGGGGCACGGCGCGTTTCATGGGTGCCGGCGGCGCTTTCGGGGCCACGGGCGGAGACTTCTCGGCGCTCAGCACCAACCCTGCATCCATCGGACTTTACAAACGTCACGAAGTGAGCTTCACTCCAATGAATCTCACATTCAACCACAACGACTCGTACTATTATGGCAACCACAACATGACCCGCAAGACCAAATACACGATCCCGCAGGCGGGTACGGTGTCCGCATTCAGCATCCATAGCGGCAACAATTGGAAATACTGGCAGTTCGGGTTCGGATTTAACCGCATCATGGATTTCAACAACACGTACCGCTACAATGCCAACACCCATAACACCTTGATGGATATGGTAGTGAATCGTGTAAACGGAATCCCCTACAATCTCCTCAGCGGCGATGGTCAGCTGGCTTGGAACAGCTGGCTAATCGACACCCTTCCTGGGACAAACAACCAGTATTACAGTTTGTTTGACGATGAGGACCTCAGCCAAAGAGCGGTAGTCAACCGTTCTGGTGGCATTAACGAGATGGTGATCAGCATCGGCGGCAACTACAACGACAAGTTGTACTTGGGTGCCACGATTGGTTTCCCGTTCCTCGACTTCAAAGAAATCACCACCTACTCCGAGGCTCCTGTTGATGGCGGAAACATCTATGGCATCAACGACTATTCCCTCTATTCCGAGCAGCGTAACTCTGGTACCGGTGTGAACCTGAAGTTAGGTGTCATCTATCAACCCGCCGATTTCATTCGCATTGGCGCATCCTTCCACACTCCCACCTACTATTGGACTATCAGGGATTATTTCTATCGTGAGATGACCACCTATTACGTCAATGCGGATCCCAATCGATCCAAAAACACGGACTCTTACACCAATAATTACCGCTACTCACTGACCACTCCGCTGAAATTCAATGTCAACACCTCTTTCTTGATTGCTAAACGCGCCTTCATCGCCGCTGAATATGAGTTCGAAAACTACAGCATGGCCAACCTCTACGCTGACGACTATGATTTCGTGAAAGAGAACGAAGCCATTGCCACGAAATTCGGTGTGGCGCACAGCGTTCGCGTGGGTGCTGAGGTGAACATCACCCAAGGTTTCGCCCTGCGTGCCGGTTACCGTCTGAAAACCTCTCCCTATAAATCAGCACCTGCCGACTATAACAACACCACGCACTACATTTCTGCTGGTCTGGGGTTCAGAGGCAAGGTCTTTTTCGGAGATCTCGCGTACGTATATCGCATGAACAAAGACAGTTACTGGTTATATGATCCTGAAGGAGAACCAGGTCTCTGCTCCACCAAATCACACAGCATTGTCGCCACCATCGGCTGCAAGTTTTAGACGTGTGACGTAAGACGCATGACTTTGGAATTAATATTTGAGATTTGAAACCTGAAACCTGCAACTTGAAACAAATCCTCTCTATCATTATCATAACTTTTACAGTCGCCCTGAGCGCCAATGCTCAGGAGCGACTTTTTTTTGCGGACAAGCCCTACGAGTCCATGACCACGGACATTCAGGGGAACCTCTATCTCTGGTTCGAATCCAATCTGGATTTTTTCACGCCTGACGGGAAACGGCATCAAAACTTCAGCGACCAGACTTGGGGCAGCATCACGCAGGTAGATGCTAACATCGCTTCGAAAATTCTCGTTTTCTACCGTGAAAGCGGCACTATTGTATTGCTCAATAACGAGTTAGCACCTATTGAGCGGCCGCTGGATTTGTTCAGCAAGTCGCTGATGACTGTCTCTTTGGCGGCCATGGGCAACCCCAACAAGATTGTGCTCTATGACGAAGCCAACCAAGACCTCATTATCACCGACTTGAGTCTAAACGTGCTCAATCGTTCACACATCACCTTTCCTGGCGAATTCCATCCAACGGATATGCAAGTGGTTTCCGAACATCGCATCGCTCTCCTCGACACCCTCCACGGCATCTGTCTGTTCGACTTCTTCGGCACGTTCGAGCGGGAGATTCCGATACCGAACGTGAAAGCCATGCAATTAATGAAAGACTGCATTTTCTATCTCAACAAGAGACTTCTATGGCGTTACCATCTGCCTTCGTCAACCACGCCATTGAGCGTCCAAGAAATCAGTATTTCAATTCCTGAAATCTTAGCATTTCAGATTAGTCAGAATTATTTGTATTTTATTGACGCAAAAAATGTGGTTAGGAGAATCGTTTTAAATAAACAACGCTGAGGATTTCGCGTAACGCTGTCATTTTTGCAAAATGGGTTACCGTTTCTGTGCGAATTCGGGAGAAATGATGGGCGTTTGCGGTGTCTTTTCTGGCAACGGCAACACCTTGCCGGAGCGGGGATATTCCCCTTCTAAAATAGAAGGGGAATTGGGGCCGCTCCGGCAAGGTGTGCCGGAGCAAAAACAATCTCCTACGAGAGTATCAGCATCCATTTACCGTGACGTTTGATGCCGCCAATTCCACACTAATGTAAACCTTAGATGGCTTAAAGTAAACAACCGAAACTTGAA
>Ga0310690_10004588_pt1 | contig 19451 bp, 4 predicted proteins | sample AusTroGonzalo_MG_2_FD_207661 | JGI IMG/M metagenome (GOLD analysis project Ga0310690, IMG submission 207661) | Bovine rumen microbial communities from tropical cattle in Woodstock, Queensland, Australia - Gonzalo_04 (v2) (version 2) | ecosystem: Host-associated > Mammals > Digestive system >...
GTTATACGTTGGTAGCCGGACAGGGTAACTTCGGATCGGTAGATGGTGACTCACCTGCTGCCTTGCGTTACACCGAGTGCCGCCTCTCGAAGATGGGTGAGCACATCATGGACGACTTGGAGAAAGACACTGTCGACATGATGAACAACTTCGACGACTCACTGGTAGAGCCGACGGTGATGCCAACCAAGATTCCTAACCTTTTGGTGAATGGTGGTAACGGTATTGCCGTAGGTATGGCAACGAATATGCCAACGCATAATCTTAGTGAGGTGATTGACGGTTGCTGCGCCTATATCGATAATCCTGATATTGACACAGAAGGATTGATGCAGTATATCCCAGGTCCTGACTTCCCCACAGGAGCCTATATCTATGGCTTACAGGGTGTGAAGGATGCCTATGAGACAGGTCGTGGTCGCATCGTGATGCGTGCCAAGGCGGAGATTGAGACGGGTGAGACTCACGACAAGATTGTAGTGACGGAGATTCCTTATGGTGTCAACAAGGCAGATTTGGTGAAATATATCGCCGACCTTGCCAATGAGCATAAGATAGAAGGTGTTGCCAATGTCAACGATGAATCAGGTCGTCAGGGTATGCGTATCGTTGTGGATTGCAAGCGTGACTGTAATGCCAATGTGCTACTGAATAAGTTGTTTAAGATGACCGCCCTACAAAGCTCATTCTCAGTGAATAACATCGCTTTGGTGAAAGGCCGTCCTCGTCTGTTGAACCTCAGGGAATGTGTAGGTTATTTCGTAGAGCATCGTCATGACGTGACCATTCGTCGCACGAAGTACGATCTGAAGAAAGCACAGGAGCGCGCTCATATCTTGGAGGGCTTGATTATTGCCGTCAACAATATCGATGAGGTAGTACACATTATTAGAAATAGTAAGACCCCAAGCGAGGCCCAGCATAATTTGGAAGTACGCTTCGAACTCGATGAATTGCAGTCGAAGGCTATCGTGGATATGCGTTTGGCACAGTTGACCGGTCTGCGTGTCGACCAGTTGCACCAGGAGTTCGATGACTTACAGAAACTCATTGCCGATTTGCAGGAGATTCTCGATAATCCCGAGCGTTGTAAAGAAGTGATGAAGAACGACCTGCTGGAGGTGAAGGAGAAGTATGGCGATGAGCGTCGCACGGAGATCATACCGTTCGACCATGAGTTCAATGCCGAGGACTTCTATCCCGATGATCCTGTAGTGATTACCATCTCGCATATGGGTTATATCAAGCGTACAAAACTCGATGAGTTCCACGAGCAGGGACGCGGAGGAGTAGGAGCGAAGGCAGCACGTCATCGCGACAATGACTTCACCGAGTATATCTATCCTGCCACGATGCATAACACGTTGCTCTTCTTCACCCAGAAGGGTCGTTGCTACTGGCAGAAGTGCTATGAGGTACCAGAGGGTGATAAGAACTCGAAGGGACGTGCCATTCAGAACATGCTGAATATTGAGCCCGATGATGCCATCAATGCGGTATTGCGTATCAAGAACTTTAATGACGAAGAGTTCCTGAACTCTCACTACGTTGTCTTCGCAACGAAGAACGGTATTGTGAAGAAAACCTGTCTGAACCAGTATAAGAATGTACGTGCTGCCGGTGTGATAGCCATCAATATCAATGAGGGCGATAAGGTAGTGGGCGTTCGTCTCACCAATGGTCATAACGAACTGTTGCTGGCGAACCGTAATGGTCGTGCCGTTCGCTTCAATGAGGATCAGGTTCGTACGATGGGACGTGTGTCTACCGGTGTGATTGGTATGCGCCTGGATGGTGGAGACGACGAGGTAGTAGGCATGGTTTGCGTCAACGATCCTAATGAAGAGACCATCATGGTGGTTTCTGAGAACGGCTATGGTAAGCGTTCTGAGGTAGAAGACTACCGTAAGACGGCACGTGGCACGAAGGGTGTGAAGACGCTCGCTATCACAGAGAAGACCGGTCGTCTGGTGGCTATCAAGGTAGTGACCGATGAGAACGACCTGATGATTATCAACAAGAGTGGTATCTTGATTCGCTTGAAGGTGGCTGATGTCCGTGTGATGGGTCGTGCTACTCAGGGTGTTCGTCTGATTAACCTCGCTAAGAAGAACGATGTCATTGCCAGCGTCTGCAAGGTGATGCATGCTCAGGCAGAGGAAGAATATGAAGAAATTGATGATTCTTCCGAATCTTCCGAAAATTCCGAAAATTCCGAAAATAAATAAACGTTTAACCAATATTAAAGGCTTATGAAAAAAGTTATGATGATGGCAATGATGTTCGTAGCAAGTGCTACGGCTTTTGCCGGTGACAGTGACGCTTTGAAGGCTATCAAAAAAGCGAAAACCTATGATGAGGCTGCTCAGTTGTTAAAGACTGCCCAGCTCGCTAATGATGAAGAAAAAGCGGCCGCTTACAATAAATTGGTCGACCTGGCGATGAATAAAGTCACCAAGGAGATTGGCACGAAAGCCCAGAACCAGGCTAACCAGCAGTTAGGTACAGGTAAGATGGAACCATTCGATACGCTGGGTATGGGTGATGCGCTCTGCAACGCTATCAATGCCGCTCTCGAATGTAACAAGTATGACCAACTTCCTAATGCCAAAGGTAAGGTTGCTCCCAAGTACAACAAGAAGAATGCTGAGCGTATCTGGCCTCTTCGTACTCATCTGATAGAAGCGGGACAGGACTTGTATGAGTCTCATGGTCATGGTGTCTTACTGAAGTTCTGGGGTGCATTTGTCGATTCTTCTTCCGATCCTTTCTTCGCAGAACAGAATCATGAATATGATGACAAAAATATTGGGCAGATTGCCTATTATGCAGGTCGTTATGCTTACGAGGCAAAGGATATGGCACGTGCAGATAAGTACTTTGAAATCGCTATGAGGGATCCAGAGAGAAAGCAGGAAGCTTTGAACTACAAGATCTATGCACATCGTTCTTCTTTGGTATCAAAGGCTGATACGTTGCAGTTCATCGAGACCTTGAAAGGACTTTATACACAGGATCCTGAGAACGAGGCAGTGCTCGTAAACCTTTATAATATCTATGATGAGATGAAGGATAAGGCTGCTCAGACGGCCTTGCTCGACAACCACCTCGCTAAGTATCCCAACAGTTATATTGCTCTTGCCAACAAGGGTGTCATGGAGTTAAATCAGAATAATCCTGAAGAGGGATCCAAATGGCTTCGTAAGGCTGTTGCCGCTAATCCTGAGAATGCAAGTGTTTCTTATTATCTCGGACTTTGTTTGAACCAACAGGCAGGTTCTACCGATGATCAGGCTAAGCGTAAGGAACTTTTCCAAGAGGCCGTGAAGGCTTTTGACCGCGCTAAGGAACTGGATCCCGACAAGCAGCAGGCCAACTGGGGTTACAACCGCTATCAGGCATACTATAGTCTGTATGGTGAAGACGATCCCAGAACTAAGGCTGCACAAGCAGATATGCGTTAATGAATAGCAAGCGATTTAGGGCGTGAAGAAGTTACAGATATTATTTCTGCTTCTCTTCCTACCCATGATAACACCGTGCCTGATGGCTCAGAAGAAAGAGCTTAGTCAGGCACGGTCTTATATCAAGAGTGGGAAGAACTTGGATAAGGCAGAGAAACTGATGACCGACCTGTTGAAGGATTCGGTTAATCGGTCGAATGACAGGATCTATTTGACATGGTTTGAGGCTGTTATGAAACAATACGAAGCAGCCAATGAGAGACTGTATCTGAAGCAGAAATATGATACTGCCGCTTTCTTCAACCTCACTCGTCGACTTTATACTATTGCGGGTCCCCTCGATACCCTGGATGCCCAACCCGATGAAAAGGGTAGGGTGAAGTTGAAGTATCGCAAAGGTCATGCGGAACTACTTGACCGATTGCGTCCTAACCTGTATTTCGGAGGAGTCTATCATATACGGAAAGAAAACTATCAACAGGCCTTTGACTTCTTTGAGACGTATTTGGAAGCAGACCAGTTACCGCTCTTTACGGGTTATGACTATCAGCAGAAGGATGCCCGTCTGCCAGAGGTAGCCTATTGGGCTACGTTTGCCGGCTATAAGATGCACGATGCGAAGCAAACACTGCGCTATAGTCGGTTGGCAGAACGTGATACGGCAAGGGCAAAGTTCGCCTTGCAATATGCCTGTGAGGCATATCGCTGGCAGAATAATGATGCCGCTTATTTAGAGACTTTGAAACGTGGGTTCAGTCATTATCCCGATTTTGCCTATTTCTTCCCTCGCCTGGTGGATTATTATCATGCGAACAACCAGCCCGACTCGGCATTGGCGGTGGCAGAACAAGCATTGAAGATTCGTCCGAATCAGCAACTCTTTCTGTTGGCGAAGTCAGTGGCACTGTTGAATCTGGAACGTTACGACGAGTGTATCCAGTTGAGTAAGCAGTTAATTAACAGGAACGACACGCTCGCAGAACCTTATTTCAATATTGCCACGGCAAAACTGAATCAGGCACTGACACTCGACAATTTGAATCAGCCTCGTGTCTATCGCAATCAGATACAGCAGTTGTATACGGATGCCCTTCCGTATATGGAGACGTATCGGAAATTGGAACCCGACGAGAAACGTAAGTGGGCGCCAGTCCTTTATCGCATCTATCTCAACCTCAATATGGGGAAGCAATTTGAAGAGATAGATAAAGTCATGAAGAACTTATAATGCTAAAAAATCGAAAATTAATACACAAGTGGTGTTGGTTTTCGATTTTTTTATTACTTTTGTAATTCCATATTGTTGGTGAATCTAAAACAAACTAATATAACAAAGTATGATGGAAAATAACGAATTGATTGCTCAGTGCGAGGCACGGGCGAAGGAATGGCTCTCTCCAGCCTTTGACGAGGAGACACGTAAGGAAGTACAGGCGATGTTGGATAATCCCGACAAGACGGCGTTGGTAGACGCCTTCTATCAAAATCTGGAGTTTGGTACGGGTGGTCTGCGTGGCATCATGGGTGCCGGTACTAACCGTATGAACAAGTATATCGTAGGTATGGCGACTCAGGGCTTTGCCAACTATATCCTGAAAGCATTCCCTGGCAAGCAGAGCAGTGTCGTGGTAGGTCACGACTGCCGCAACAACGGACGTATGTTTGCTGAGACTGTTGCTGATATTTTCTCGGCTAACGGCATCAAGGTTTATCTCTTTGAGAGCCTTCGTCCTACGCCGGAGATCTCGTTTGCTATCCGTCAGTTGGGTGCACAGGCAGGTGTCAATGTGACAGCCTCTCATAATCCCCGTGAATACAACGGCTACAAGGCATACTGGGACGATGGTGCTCAGGTGCTGGCTCCTCATGACGTTGGTATCATCGACGAGGTGAACAAGGTGAAGATTGAGGATGTGAAGTTCGAGGGCAACAAGGAACTCATCGAGATTATTGGTGGTGAGATGGACTGGGACTATATCGCAGCCATCAAGGAGGCAATGGTCGACCAGGAGGTCATCCTGCGCCAGAAAGACCTGAATATCGTTTACTCTGCCATGCACGGTACTGGTCGCCACATCGTTCCGATGTCACTTCGTTCTTGGGGCTTCCAGAATATCCATGTCGTTCCTGAGCAGATGGTGGTCGATGGCAACTTCCCCACCGTCATCTCTCCGAATCCTGAGAATGCCGAGGCAATGACATTAGGTATGAAACTCGGTACGCGTCTGAATGCAGACCTCGTAGTGGCTACAGATCCCGATGCCGATCGTCTTGCTATCGTTGTTCGCAATCCGAAGGGCGAGTGGGAGATTATCAACGGTAACCAGACGGCGATGATCTTCGCTTGGTATATCATCACCAACCGCAAGAAACTCGGTCTGATGAAGGGCAACGAATTCATGGTGAAGACCATCGTGACTACTGAGGTGATTGCTGAGATTGCTAAGAGGAACGGGGTAGAGATTCGCGACTGCTACACTGGCTTTAAGTGGATTGCCCGTGAGATCAAGATTTCCGAAGGTAAGCAGAAATATATTGGTGGTGGTGAGGAGAGTTTCGGCTTTCTGCCATTTGATAAGGTACGTGATAAGGATGCTCCTGCCTCTATCTGTCTCATCTGTGAGATTGCAGCATGGGCAAAGGATCAGGGCAAGACACTCTATGATGTACTGATGGATATCTATGCCGAGTATGGCTTCTCTCGTGAGTTCACCATCAACGTCGTACGTCCTGGCAAAACAGGTGCCGACGAGATCAAGCAGATGATGACCGACTTCCGTGAGAACCCGCCAAAGGATCTGGGTGGCTCGAAGATTGTGCTGTGGAAGGATTATAAGACCTTGGAAGCAAAGAAGGCTGACGGCAGCGTTGAGAAACTCGATATGCCCGACACTTCTAACGTGCTTCAGTGGTTCTGCGAAGATGGTACGAAAGTCTCTGTCCGTCCTTCAGGTACCGAGCCGAAGATTAAGTTCTATACAGAAGTCAAGGACCAGTCCTTCAAGTGTGGCGATTGCTATGAGCGTTGCACGAAGGCTGCCAACGAGAAGATTGAGGCTATCAAGAAGAGTCTGAATCTCGACTGATTTTACTGGAATTATCTTTATTCATATCTCCCATAGGGTATTTAGTATTATAATATTCCTATGGGAGATGTTGTGTTGATAGAAATATTTTTATTATTTTGGGTAAATAATAGAGTTCAAGTATTATCAACGAGCGTATTAGAACGAATTTATTTTTTCTTGTATTTTTTTGGTAATTTGGGGATATTGTTGTATATTTGCCCCAAATAAAAGAACTATACCTAAAACCGAATATGTTTATGAAGAAAATGATGAATTATTCTCTACGTAGATGTATATTGAGCCTGTTGTGTCTGTTATCGACACTATCGGTCATCGCCGATGAGGTGACGGTGGCTGATGCCAATGGCAATGAACTCATCTACACGTATGAAACAGCCGACGGTCCTGCTACCTTCACGGGTATCAAGACCTACAGTGCCGATGCGTCCAAAGCGGGGCGTATCATCATTGCCGACCGTGTGAAAGACAGTAATGGCAAAAACCATGACGTGCTTTACATTGGCGGCTCAGTGAGAAATCGTGACAAATTGGTGAGTATCGTGTTCGGTAAGAACATCATTGCCACGGGTGGTCCCGATGGAACAGAGAACGATGCCTTCTACAATTGTAGCAATTTGGAGCGTGTTACGTTGAACAGCAAATTGGAGATATTAGGCCGTTTCACTTTTCAGGCTTGTACCAAGTTATCGACGCTGAATTTGGAAGACGCTACCAGTCTGAAGAAAATCATGTACCGCTGTTTCCAAAGAACGGCACTGCGTGACGTGACCATACCGGCATCGGTGAAGGAGTTTGATGAGGATCTCTTCAGCTATTGTGAGTCCATCCAGTCGATGACCTTTCTGGCAGAAAGCGTGCCTAATAGTTTCTTGCGCTACCACGAGAAACTGAAGACCATCAACATCGGCGCAGGGGTGAAGTATATTGGCGAGTATGCCTTTGCCAGCAATTACTATCTCAAGACGCTGAATATCAGCAGCAGCGTGAGCGACCTCGTCATTGGTGAGTATGCCTTCGCCGAGAGCGACCGCCTGCCCAGTGTGTCACTACCAAAGGGCGTCAAAGAATTGCGGAATGCAGTCTTCTATAGTTGTGACTCGTTGCGCTCGTTTTCCTTTGCGGATGACTCGCCCATCACGAGTATTCCCGATAATTGTTTCAACTACTGTGTATCTCTGCAGAAACTAACACTGCCAGATGCCGTACAGATGGTGGGGAATTCGGCTTTCGGACATTGCTATGCGATGACAGAGATTACTTTCGGAACAGGATTGACTACTTTGCCCAACGACTGGTATTTGTTTACTTATTGTGAGAAACTGAAGAAGGTAACGCTGCCTGGCGCCAACTTCCCGTTTACGGGCAATATCTGGTTCCCCAACGATATCGTATTCTACGTACATGCCGACCTGGTGGATACCTATCGCGCCAACGACTATACCAAGAGTTACCACATCATTGCCATCGGACAACCCTATGAGTTTAACGTCACCACTGCAAATGGAGGTGAGTTGCTGGGTAAGATAGAGGCGATCGGTGACCCGAACAACGTGTTGTCGTTGACGGTGAAAGGTCCTATCAATGGTACTGACATTGACGTGTTACACTCACTACCTAACCTGCGTGAACTCAACCTGACGAATGCCCGCATCGTGGCGGGTGGTGACAGTTACCACCAGTGGAGTGTGGCGTCCAGCGGTATTGCGACCATCAACAACTATTATGGTCCGTGGAACACTGAGGACAATGTGGTGGGATATGCCATGTTCTACAATATGCCGTCCTTAGAGCGTCTCTTGTTGCCATCAGGCATCGTGAAGATTGGCGATTGGGGCGTCGCACAGAATGAGAACCGTAACTTAAAACTCGCCTATATCAGTCTGCCTGCTGGTGTGACAGAGATTGGCAAATATGCCTTCCGTGCTACGGGAATTACCGAGGTTACCGTACCTGCTGGGGTTACCCGTCTGGAAGAGTATACCTTCTACGATTGTGAGAAACTGAGGAAAGCGGTGTTGCCTGATGACATCACCTTTATCGGTAACAGTTGCTTCAGCGAGTGCGATTCGATGGTAGATGTCAACATACCTGCCAAAGTGGTGACCATTGACCAGTATGCTTTCTACAACAACGCCAAGCGTACAGCACCTATTGTACTGCCTGCCACGCTGAAGACCATCGGCTATCGCGCCTTTATGTATAATAAGGTGGTCAAGATCATTACCTTCAACGAAGGTCTGGAGACCATCCGCAACTATGCCTTCAGTAACTGTAATGCCGTGGAGAGCATCAGGTTGCCAGAAAGTATCACGACCTTGGAGTACAATGCCTTTGAGGGCTGTGACTCCATCACGACATTCAGTTTCCCGCAGAATATCAAGGCGGTGCCTGATGGCATACTCTATCACTGCGATAAACTCAAGAAGGTCGTGTTGGCTGACGGGACAACCAGTCTGGGCAGTTCTGCCTTTTCCTATTGTCCACAATTGAACGACATCAACATCACGACGATGACAACGCTCACCAGTACAGGAAACTACGTGTTCGAGAATACGGGCTTCACCATGATGACGTTGCCTAACAGCATCACCTCGATGGGCTACAGCGCTTTCCGTAGTAGTGCCAACTTAGAAAGTATTAACGTACCGACGGGGTTGGATATCGTTCCCTATGACTTTGTCGCCTATTGTGAGAAACTGACCAGTGTACAGATGCACGACGGCATACGCACCATCGGTCATAATGCTTTCTTAGGCTGTTCGTCGTTGCCGACTATTGCGCTGAACGACCAGATTACCCGTATTGAATATAGTGCTTTCAACGGTTGCAGTTCACTGAAACTGAGCCAATTGCCAGAAGCACTGACACATATCGGAGATGCTGCATTCTATGGTGCAAAGTTATTCACCGGTTCACTGACCATCCCGGCAGGTGTCACCCGTATTGAGAGCAATGCCTTCAATGGTACAGGACTAACGGCTGTCACACTGCCCGATGACGTTACCGATTGGGGTACGGGCATCTTTGCCAATTGCGAACAACTGACGAGTGTCAAACTACCTAAGAACATCACGCGCATCACGAACTATATGTTCCAAAAATGTAAGAAACTGGAACAGATACAGATTCCCGATAACGTGAAGGAAATCGGCTATGCCGCCTTCGACCAGAGTGGTCTTACGTCCATACAGTTACCCGACTCTTTGTCGGTGATTGAGACCCACGCCTTCAGCAGTACTCAGTTGAGAGAGTTTCGTATTCCTGACGGTATTCATGGTGACCCGGGCTCCTGGACATGGGAGAAATGCAAACACCTGAAGTCATTTTATCTGGGACGTAATCAGGATTATAGCCAACTGGAGAGTTTCACTTGTCTCAGTGGCTGTGACTCATTGCAACTGCTACGTATCTATGCTGGTACGCCACCCAGTTGTAATACCGGATATATGGGGTATCGTAAGACCTGTGTACTGGAGGTGCCAGAAGACCAGGTGGACGCCTACAAGGAAGCCAATGGCTGGAAAGAATTCTTGGAAATCAGAGGCTTCTTCGACGGTGAGATACTCAACGAGTTCGACTTTGCCGTCATGAAGAAACTGTACCGTGAATTAGATGGTGCCCACTGGAAGAAGCCGTGGGACCTCTCCAACAACCACCGTTCCATGGGTAAGTGGTATGGTGTGGTCACCGTGGGTGACTACATTACTGCTATCGACCTGAGTGGTCAGGGGCTGAAGGGTGAAATCTGCGACTCGTTGTTCCGACTTTCGCACATGGAGTCCCTGAACCTCAGTGACAACCAGATTAAGGGTAACCTGACTACCTTGCTGGCAAAGGCACCGAAGAATACACAACTGACGGAAGTGGACCTGAAGGGAAATGCGTTGACGGGTGATATCTATCCCTTTGCCGTCAAACTACCTAATCTGACGAAACTCGATTTGAGTTACAACAGGTTGACAGCGGTCTCAAAGGTTATTCCGAACAACAAACTGAAGAACGATCAATTCGCTCGTGGTTTCCAGTTCATTGACTGGAAGACACGTCAGGTGGTTAAGGGGGCTCCCGTCATCGACATGCGACCGGGAGAGCCTGTAGCCATTGAGAGCAATACCTTGCAGACCTACCGTCATGAGTATGGTGACTACGACTTTACCTTTAGTGATCTGGCACGCCTGCAGATCCGTAGCAATAACACCGACTGGAGTTACTACTGGGAGTTGTCAAAAGACAATAGTAATCAGTGGGATGTCTATAGTGGTAGTAGTAACCGTGTGCTACATGCACAGAAAGGACAGCCGACCGCCTACACGCATACTCATCCGTGGTGGAGTTATCTGACCTATATCCTGCGCTTTGACTGGACTGACGGTGACGCCAACTGCGACCAGATAGTGGATGTCACCGATTTGCAGAGTGTTGTCAACTATGCACTGAACGATGGCAAGACCAATGGACAGATGTTCAACTTTACAACGGCAGACGTGAACAACGACAATCAAATCAATGTCAGTGACATTGTCGGCAGTGTAGAGTATGTTCTCGGTTATGAGCCTCTTGCAGACGCTCAAATGCGTATGATGAACAGGGCACCTGCCAACGACCGTAATAGGCTGACTATTGACGGTAACACGATAGTACTGGTGAATACCGATCAGGTAGCAGCATTGCAGTTGACCATCAGTGGGGCAGCCGCCCGTCAACTGAAGGTGAGTGACGATGTACGCAGCATCTTCTCGGTAAGCATGCGCGACATGACAGATGGTGTGCGTATCGTAGTGTACTCGCCCAACGGTCGTACGTTGGATGCCGGTATGCATCATCTGCTGAGCGGTCTGCCTGCAGGTGCCGTCATCACCGCTGCATGTCTCTCTGATATAGAGGCAAGAAGTCTGGGTATTGTCATCGATGATGACGTCACTTCCTTGTCAACACTCAAATCCCTCATCTCTATTGACGACGCTCCCGTCTATGACCTTATCGGACACCGTGTAGGTCCTTGGGATTCGCTGCCAGAAGGCATTTATGTCATTCGTATCAATGGCAAGTCTTATAAAGTAAAGAAGTAAGTGGAAAATGAAAGAACTTAGAATGATGAAGACTATGAAATACTTGAGATACCAACTCATAGCAGTGCTGTTCTGTCTGGCAGCAGTGCTGCAGGCGCAGACCAACGTGCTGCGGGTGGCTTCGGTAAGTTATCCTGCTGGTAAGACATTACCACTCGCCATTGAAATGGATAATAGTAGTGACATTACTGGTGCACAGTTCGATATCTCCGTGCCTTACGAACTGGCATTGGACGAGAACGGTGACATTGCCGTGACACTGTCGAGTACTCGTGCAGCTACACACCGTGTGGTGGCTCGTAAGTTGACAACTCAGTGGCGAGACTCAAAGACCCACGGGGGTGTATCGACCTATCATAACTACCGTATTATCGTCTATAGCCACGAGAATGCCCTGTTCCTCGACAATCAAGGAACACTGCTCACCCTTGACCTACCGTTGGCTGGCGATGCTGCTAATGGTGCCACCTTCCCTATCTATCTGTTGGAGAATTCGGTGACGCTCAGTGACCTTAACAAACAGAACGTGCTGACAGCCCAAGAGGATGGTGTGGTGACGATAGAGTTGATTCCACGACCAGACCTGGAACCGACAGACATCACTTGCGACAAGACAAAGGTTGACCCCAACGGGGAACTGACGGTATCATGGAAAGTGAAGAACATCGGACAGGTGGCTACTGAGGACGGATGGAATGAGCAAGTCTCACTGGTATCCGTGAGTGGCAACCTGACGAAACTGCTCACCACCACTTATTATGAAGGAAAACTTGCTGCCAATGCATCTGTGAGTCGTCAGACCAAGATACAGGTTCCAGAACTATTGGGTATTGACGGACTGGCTAAGGTACAGGTGACCATCGTGCCTAACGAGAAGACTGGCGAGCATCCGTCGCTGCGTGACAATAATACGGCAGTGAGCAAAAATAATCTGACTGTTAACAAGAAGTTGACGCTGGAACTCTCACGCCCGAGCGTGAATGAAGGGTCTAGCCAACGTATCAGTTGTAAACTGAGTCGAAGCGGACGGTGGAATAACATCCGTGTCTTCAATATCACGACGACTAAAGACGCACGTATAGAGGTGCCGTCGAGCGTTACCATCCCTGCCAACCAGTCGGGCGTGGTGTTCTACTTGACCGTGAACAACAATGATGTGTTGGATGCTGACAGTGTGATCAATATCAGTGTGAGTGGTGATGACTACGAGGCTGTAACTGGTCGTCTCGTCATTGTCGACGACGAACTGCCAGGACTGACCGTTACCTCATCGAAGACGGACGTCCAAGAGGGTGAGACCTTCCAACTGACGGTAACCGCTGCCCGTCCATCTGCAACACCTATCGTCGTGACACTGACCAGTGAGGACGCTAAGCTGTTTACCCATCCATCGCAGGTGACGATTCCTGTTGGTAAGACCAAGGCGACTATCGATGTGACGGCTGTCGACAATGACGTGCCCAATTTAGAGCAGTCTTATAAGTTTACTGCCTCTGCCCAGAACTACAACAAGGGCGAGGTATTGGTGATGTTACACGACAACGACATGCCTGTACTGACGCTGACGCTGACACCGAATAAAGTGAGCGAGTCTGCGGGTGTGACGTCTGTGGCTGCCGTGCTGACACGTACAGGTAAGACGGACAGTAAGATAACCATCCGACTGAGTGACGACTCCAATGGCGGACTATACTATAGCAACAAGTCCATAGAGATGGCGAAGGGTGTGGAAACCGTGTACTTCAATCTGGGTCCTGTTGACAATTCCATCAAGGAAGGAGACCGCACGTACACCCTGACTGCAGGTGTGTGGGTATCGTCGTGTAGTTGTGCTGCCAGTGGCGAACAGGCTGGGGCAGTGACAGCCCAACTGACGGTGCTTGACAATGACGGTGCATCGCTATCAGTGTCTTCTGCTGTCAGCACCGTGAAGGAAGGTGGTACGACGACGCTGACCATTACACGTAATACCACCGACAATGCCAAGTCGTTGACAGTACGGCTGAGTAGCGACTATGACAGTGAGTTGACCTATGACCATACAGCAACGATTCCTGCTGGTCAGAATTCGGTGAAGGTAGAGGTGAAATCGGCAAAGAACAATGTCAGTGGCGATTCCCATAATGTTGTCTTCACCGTCGAGGCTGATGGCTATGGTTCTGGTTCCTGCTGCCTGTTGGTAACTGACCAGACACTGCCAGATGCACATATCACCAGCATTACTGCCAATCCTGCAGAGGCTGTGGTGGGCAGTACGGTGACGCTCTCCATCGTGGTGGCTAATGAAGGTGCTGCGGTACTGCCTGCCGGTACGATGGTGAAATTATATCGGAAAGGTATGACCGATGTGCAGGGAACACTACGTACGGAGACTGATATCCCCATTGACGGCACAGAGACACTGCTGCGCCGTGTGCCCCTGCCTGACGAAGTCGGTGAGCATCTGTACTATGTGGTAGTCAATGAGGACAAGACAGTGACCGAGTTGCTTTACACCAATAACACTTCCGTAGAGGTGAAGGTGATGGCTCGCTCACCGTTTGACGCGAAGGTAAGCACCGACAAGAAGATATACACACAGGGAGAGAAGGTCGTGGTAACAGGACAACTGACAGGTGACCGCTCTCTGAATGCACAGGCAGAGGTATACTTCGTTAACGACGGAACCCGTCATACGGAGACTGTCACCACTGATGGTAATGGTGCCTTCACGTTAGAGTGGTTGCCGTATGCACTGCAGTCAGGTCACTTCATCGTGGGTGCCTGCTATCCTGGTGATAAGACCACCGCAGAGCAGGCTGCTTTCGATGTCTATGGACTGAAGCGCGTCGGTAGCGGCTATATTACAGAAGATGTGATTGTGGGTGACACGCGCCAGGGTATCATACAACTGCTGAACCCTGGTACGCTGAAGTTAACGGGTGTCAAGGCCCAGAAGGTTTCTGGTCCGGAGGCAGTCCATGTTGAAGTGGATGTTCCGCAGACCATCGATGGTGGTGCCAATGCGACGCTGACCTACCGTCTGACGGCTAGCGAAGCCACCGAAGGCAACAACTGGGAACAGATTGTGGTACGTGTGACAACTGCCGAAGGCGTCAGTCTTGATCTTACCATCCACTACTACGGACGTAATGCCTCTGGTAATCTTGTGGTGGCATCGCAACAGTTGATTACTACCATGTTGAAGGACACTGGGCGTGACTATAGTTTCATCGTGACCAATAATGGTCGTGGCAACACGGGTAAGATCTCGTTGGTACTGCCTGAATGGATGAGCAGTCTCACGGGTGTCACTATGCCCGGACTGGCTCAGAACGATACGGCTACCGTGGTGCTACGTCTGATGCCTACTGCCGACATGCAGTTGAATGTGCCTGTGACGGGACGTATTGGTATCAACTGTGAGAACGGTAACGGTACGTACATTAATTATAATATCACACCTGTCAGCGAAGCCACTGGTACCCTGGTGGTCGATGTCACTGACGAATACACTTACTATACGGCAGAGGCGCCTCACGTGGCAGGTGCCCAAGTGGTTGTGCGCAACCCCTATACCAACGCACTGGTGGCTCAGGGTGTGACGAGTGCTGATGGACTCTTCATACTGGAAAACCTGCCGGAAGGCTACTATCGTCTACATGTCACAGCAGATAAGCATAATGCTTACCAGAACGATATACTGGTAGACCCAGGAACGACCACCACGAAGGTGGTGACACTCTCCTATAATGCCATCACGATAACGTGGGATGTCGTAGAGACCGAGGTGGAGGATGAATACGATATCATCACGACGGTAATCTATGAGACGAATGTGCCTGCACCTGTCATTGAACTGGCTATGCCTGACAAGATAGAGGCTGAACAACTGGGAGTAGGTGAGAGTCTCGTCTTCTATGCCACCCTGACCAATAAGGGACTGATTACCGGTCAGAATACGGCACTCAGAATACCTACGGAAGCCGGTGACTTTACTTGGGAGCCGATGGCACAGTATGAAGGTATCGAACTGGCACCCCAGCAGAGTGTTGTCATTCCTGTCAAGGTGACGCGCAAGGATCCGGAAACACAGGCTGCACGTCGTGCACCTGGTGACGTAACCTGTACGACGACCTTTAAATGGGAAACAGAATTTGAATGTGGTCCTGACGGCATCATGCACCCAGCAGGTATGAAACGGGTACAGTTCACCACTTGTACGAAAGAAAGCGCCAATGGTGGCGATGGCGGTGGTGGCGGCGGCTACGGAGGCTTAGGAGGTCCCAATGGTGGTTGGTACACCATTTATGGACAAGAGTCGAACTACCATCACGTCAATACGAACAGTGACTGCCGCGATTGTGGCGCCAAGGTTGCCAAGTGGGCATTCGACTGCGCCATGTCCTTTGTACCTGGTGGCGGAGGATGTGCATACGGTATGGCTTCCGGCTCTGCAACCATCGCTTCCGGTGAGGCAAGTACGATGGACTATGTCACGACAGGACTGACAGGTGTAGGCTGTACACTGGAACTTGCTGCGGCAGTATCGGCCGCAACAGGTGTCGGACTGGGTGTTGCTGCTGTCTTGGAGGGCATCGGTACGGGTATCAACGTGCTCAACTGTCTGTTGACGTTCAACTATGGCTGTCTCCCAGGTATCGGTGGCAAGAATGGTGGAGCCAATGGTGGCTTAGGTGGAGCCATCGGTGTTGCCAGTGCTCCTTCTCCTCGTTCGGCAGCATCACGTAGGGCAGGCGGTTCAGAGGAACCGTCGTATGTGGCTCGCTTCGCTGAAGTGTCACATGCACAACTGAAGGTGATGGCTGGTTTCTACGGCTACTATGCAGAGGTATTCGGTGACTCGCTATGGCTCTACAACACGTCACTCACAGAGATGCATAACGTGCTGCAGACGGTGGCTAACCAAAATGCTGAATGCACTGTGGAGTCCCTGAACAAGTGTCAGCCGGAGAATATCACTGACCAAATGATGGAGCGTTTCGTGGAGCGACTGAGGAATACCAACGACTACTACGCTACGCATACCGAGCACGAGAACATGATTCATGCCTCGAAGGTGCTTGAGATGCTCAAATTGATAGAGGGTGGAGAACAGGATGCGCGCGATATGGGATATGTTTCCGCAGAAGACATGTGGGCAACAGAGACTGAGATATTCCAGAAAGAACAGGAGAAAGGCAGCAATTCCGTATGCTCGACAATTACCTTACAGATAGAACAGAAGATGACCATGACGCGTCAGGCCTTCCGAGGCACGTTGACGGTATATAATGGTAATACCACAACAGCGATGGAGAACGTCAAACTGATGCTCAACGTTACCAATAGCAAAACACAACAAGTGGCTACTGCCAAGGAGTTTGAGATGCATACTGAGAGTCTGAACGGTTTCACTGGAGAACTGCCGATGGATGCTGGATGGAAACTGGATGCAGACAATACCGGAACAGCGACCATCATCTTTATACCTACTAAGTTTGCTGCTCCCGAGGAGCCCGTAGAATATTCCTTCGGTGGTACGCTCAGTTACCTCGATCCGTATAGTGGACTGGAGGTAATCCGCGAACTGTATCCTGTCTCGCTCACTGTCAATCCATCACCAGAGTTGGATTTGACGTACTTCATGCAGCGTGACATCTTTGGCGATGATGCGCTAACAGAAGAAGTGGAGCCTATGGTTCCTGCCGAGTTTGCTGTGGTAATCAACAATAAAGGCTATGGTGATGCCACCAACGTACGTATGCTTACCAAGCAACCAGAAATCATTGAGAACAAGAAGGGACTATACATCAACTTCGAGTTTATCAGTTCACAACTTAACGGACAGGACAAGGTACTGACGATGGGAGAGAGCATACCGACGGAGTTCGGTACCATCCCTGCCCATCAGCAGGCTTACGCTCAGTGGTGGTTACAATCATCGCTGCTGGGACACTTCATCGACTACGATATCAAGGCTACCCACGTTACCAGTTATGGTAATGAGAATCTGTCGCTGCTCGACCAGGTGACCATTCACGAGATGGTTCGTGGCTTCACACCTTCTCTCGGTTCTTCATCCGGTAGGGCGTTCCTGGTGAACGACGTGACGGATGCTCAGGACCTGCCCGATCAGGTGTACTTCACTGACGGCAGTCAGCAGGATGTGACCATCGCCCTCAGTGCTGTGGCTACTAAGCAGAGCGACACGCAGTATCTGTTGACGGTGACACCGCAGCAGGCAGGATGGGTCTATGGCTCGTTACTCGACCCGACAGTGGGTAAGCAGAAACTGATCAGAGTGACTCGTCAGAGCGATGGTGCAGTGATCAATCTCGATAATGTATGGCAGACAGACCGTACGCTTCTCGATGGTAGGGACTGGCTCTACGAGAACCGCTTGCATGTCGTCGGCAAGATGCCGATAGACGGTGAGACCTTCGTGCTGACCTTTGCACCGAAGCCTGATGTAGAACTGGCTGTCGCAGAATTCGTCGGTGTACCTCAAGAGGGTGTTGTATCTACAGAACAGGTGAAGCAGTTGACCGTACGTTTCAACAAGGTGATTGATGCTGCTACGTTTACCACCGATGATATGACGCTGGCTTGTCAGGGCAAGCAACTTGATGTCTCGAAGATGAAGATTACGAAGGTTACCGATAGTGAGTTTATACTTGACTTCTCGGCAATCTCGGGAGGTGATGGCTATTACGTATTGACCGTGCAGACCGCTGGCATTACTGATGCCGAAGGTTTCCAAGGTAGTACAGGCAAACAGGCATCCTGGGTACAGTATACTGGCGGAAAGGTGACACTGACGCTGACGGCATCACCTGCTGAAGGTGGTAGCATCAGTCCTGTCTCCGGACAGTTTGACTATGGTCAGAATGTGTCGTTGACGGCTACTGCTGCCGAGGGCTACGATTTCAGCAAGTGGATGGAGAATGGTCAGATGTTGAGTGAGACGGCAGCCTTCACGTACAACGTACAGGGTAGTACCGAACTCACGGCAGTCTTCACACCGAAGATGTACACGGTGACCATCGATTACAATACCGCTGGTGGTACCATCGAAGGTGGTGGAACGGGTCTCTATTCCTATGGCTCAGAACTGTCGTTGACGGCTACACCTGCTTGGGGTTGGCTGTTTGACGGTTGGCTGGTAGATGGCAAGAAGCAAACGTCAGAGGCTATGCTGACGTACACCGTTTCTAAGAATGTCACCATCCAAGCCGTCTTCACAGAACAGCCAGATGCTGTCATGAAAGGTCGTGTCATAAGTGATGCCGACGGTACACCGGTAGGTAATGCTGTGGTGACACTACAGAATGGGGATACCCGTTATGTCGGAACGACCGACAGTTATGGTTACTACCAGATCAAGGTGGAAGACAAAAGTCTGACGTATGACGTGATCTGTCAGGCGGACGGTTATATGTGGAGTCCTACGGAACAGATGTGGTTCGACGAAAATACGCAAACCAAGAACTTCACCCTGTTGCGCGGTGCTACGGTAGTACTGCCCAAGGAAGGTGCTTGTACCTTCTCGTCATCAGTGGCTGTAACACTCAGCAATGAGAACATCAAGGCTTGGTATCTGGGTAAGTACGACCAGAAGAGTTTTGTTGTCGAGGCACTGAAAGCAAACAGTATTGTAGCCGGTGAGGGTATCATCCTTTCTGGTACTGCCGGACAGCGTATCGATATGCCTGAGGCTGCCTCTGCAACACCCGTGATGGGTAATATGCTTATTGGTACGCCCGAGGCTCCCTATGTGGTGACTGACGATAATGTCTACCAGATGAAGGAGAACGTCGGTGACGATGCTTGTTTCTATCTGGTTGCCA